>ENA-ORLY01001328-ORLY01001328.1-human-gut-metagenome-genome-assembly--contig:-NODE-1328-length-30054-cov-17.614404_pt1 | contig 30054 bp, 27 predicted proteins | sample MGYA00243071_ERZ508832 | MGnify/ENA primary metagenome ERZ508832 (study PRJEB26277, sample SAMN04329777) | human gut metagenome | biome: human-associated habitat | host: Homo sapiens | place: USA... | reverse complement strand
GAAAACAGAATTCAGATATAAGAACAAACTTACAACTGAATCCTGTTTCTATTTACACAAAATTTTGGACAGTGTCGATAAATTAGAGAGTAATTAAGGGTTTAACACAGTTCTATTTACCTCCTCTCCTCACGTAGCTATATATCAATATCATCTTTTATTTTACCATAATTCTTTTGAGCTAAAGATATTCTTTTTCTGACTCTTTCACGTATATCGTTAGGCTCAATTACAATAACTTTTTCGCCAAAGGACAATATAGTTTGAATTAATTCATAATTTTCTCTCACTTCTATCTGAACTATCTTACTACCATCTGATAATCTTTTAATGACTTTTTGTGAACCATGCAATGGCTTGGTCTTAATATATGGATACTGTTCAGAAGAAACCCAAAGTTTTATCTTACGTATTTTATTTTCAGGTTTTAATGTTACTCCTATTATTTCATCAAAATAATCATTAAAATCAATTTCTTTATTATCTATATACTGCTTATTTAACATCGAAACTGATACAATCCTATCCAATGCAAAAGTTGTAATTCTGCTATAACTCTCATCTAACGCAAGCAAAAACCATCTATTATTATACTCTTTCAAATAATATGGATGTATGATATGTTCTTTCCCTTCAATACTATCAAACCGTTTATAACTGATACTTAATGTCACTTTTTCTACTATAGCATCAAAAAGTATAGATATATATTGTTTCCCATCAGAATCTACATTGTCATCAAACCCTATAATAACTTTTGTATTAAGTGGTGTCATAAATATTGATTTAAATCTTGCATTTAATTCTTCTATCCAATCAAACTGTGGAAGGCCCTTAAATCTACTCAGAACTAGTAGAGCTTGATTAAGTTTATTTAAATCTTCCTGCTTTAACTCTGGCTTAAAAATAGAAAAGTTGGGATTTTCATATCTATAAAATTTATTTCTACCTGAAGTTTCTTCAATAATCACACCACCATATGAAAACCATCTTTGTTCTATACTTCTCATATCATTTCTTATTGTGTTTAAAGAAGTAACCTTTTCGTAGCCTTCTTGAATAAGAACTCTATTACACGCTTCCATCAAATCCTTTGTACTATATTTTCTTTTTTTGTCACTAAGGCATTTATCTAGAACCATTTCTCTAATTGCACCATTCTTTAAATTTGCCATATTATTATTATTTTACAATCATGCTATTTACAAAAATAATTCTTTCTAATTAAACTCCTTTAATTTTCAAAGAAGACCACTATAAAATATTTATGTTGTGGATTTTTGCTACTTTTTGTGCCGCCTGAAGCTCACTGTAAAAAGTAGTGGGCGGAAATTCCGCCCACATTCATTCTATTAACTTGAGATATTTAAGAGGTCCAAACTCATCGGATTTTCTTCCCCATGTCCAATCGTGTTCATACATATCATCTCCCCACTGCTGTGGGGAGTCAAAGACAACTTTTACGTTTACAGAATACTTACAATCTTTAATTTCCGTGATTATACCTTTAACCATCATACCGGTGAACATACATTCACACCTTTTTCCGATTATACTCTGATTTATTTCTGTAGTTTTCATATCTCATATATCCGTTAAGCAACCAGACATTTCTGTATCATTCCCATATTCTGATTTACCAAGTTTATTATTTGCTCATGGTACTCGGTATTCTTATTACATACACCTCGACTTTGTACGACCTTTAAAGTTTTCAATGAAACCTCAATAGTTTCAATGCGTTTACCTTCAATGGTAGCCGATAGTATCAAAGAATTTTCTTTCAGATAGTAGGAATTTGAAAATACGCAATGGTGCATTATCTCGGCTTCTTCAATAAAATCATGTACACAGCTCAAAACATGTACTTGAATTATGCCGTCTGTAAATGAAATACCGAAGAACTTACCCTTTTGCTCTTTATATATTCTTTCATTCTCAATAGCTTGAGCCTTTTTGCGTTCATTATCTTCTTGTCTGATTTCATCATTCCTTCTTTTGACGAACTTGTCATGTTCGGAAACAATATCTTTCGGACAAACGTATTTGGAATTATGAATGTCCATTCCAAAGTGTTTCAGCAATCTAATATAATCACACCATTCAGAAGCATTGGTGATTTCATAACCATTACGGATACAGATTTTTAAAGCTGCCCAATATTCATTTATACCAGCATTTGAACGAATGAAATGACGGAACATTTCTATCTGACCGACTTTAAGTAATGTTTCCATTTTGTTATCAGATAGGATTGCCTTGAAAAAAGCATTGGGGGATATATTATAAAACTTTCCCTTGAAGCCATTTCGTCTGATTTTCTTCATAATTCTGATATGTGGATAGGTGCATTGTGGAGTAATATCGTATGCAAAGTGATTACTATTTGACCTCAGTTCCATGCAGCTGTGTTCATTCCACAAATCATAATACATGGAGGACATACACCGCAAACGTGCTATAATTTCACCTCTACCATTAGGAGCAATCCACTGCTGCACTATTTCATTGATTTCATATTTCGCTTGATAGCCAACCTTTTTATTGGCTCTGACAATAAAGAAACGGATTACCTGATAACCCTTACAGGTTGTAATGATAGAGAAATATTCTGTACCTTTAAACACTCTCTGACGGGTTTTCATTACCTCCAATTTGCTTCCACAATGAGGACAAGTACATTCCGCATGGTCTGAGGAAGGGATATTTTCACCCTTCCAAGAATGACCACAATCGGTACAAGTTACAATTGTCTGAGTTGCAGATGATTTCTGTTTTGCTCTGCTCTGTAACTTGTTGAGTTCCATTTGCTGATATTGCTCTATAGCCTTTTTGCGTGCGTTCTGCTTTTCCTCTTCAGTAAGTTCAACATGGTGGTTTACCATTACATTACAACTGATAGGCTTTCCGATTTCAATATCATTTTCATCATAGTAGTGCATAGCCATAGAATAGATTTCATCATCATCAAATCCGTTCATTCCGCTTTTCTGAACTTCATTAAGTATATAGGTTATGCAATCGTCAATGTTCTTTGCCGGATTTGTGTATCGTGGTGCAAACAAATCGTCTGTCATTGCTCTATACTCCAAGTAGTTTTGGATAGCAGCCTTGAATAATTCAGTACCTTTCATATCTCACAAGTTTAATAGTTAAAAATTTTATGCGGATTCTAGAGCTGAGGGAGTTGAGTTTCAACCTTTGGTATCTGCGTTAAATACCGTAATTACCTTTGCACCGGAACGTAAATGGCCGTCAGAAGTGTTGAAAGCGAAATGAATGGAGGTACTGCGATAAAAGAGGCAGACAAATTAAACTTGATAGATATTTATGATTTTGTCACAAAATCAAAAGTGTGTTTTTCATATTCCAGATTATTAAATCATAGAAAATTTTTCATTATTAGAAATATACTCTTTTTCATGCTCAGTCACATAATGCAGGAATTCAATCGTCTTCAGACGTTGTTCAACACTTGTTTTAGATACAAGTAGAGGTTCTTCATCACTGGCACACCAATGGGCATACATATCAATAAGTGCCTGGATTTCTCTTCTTATATATTGTGGCACACGCATGGTTACAGAAGGAGAATTTCCGGTAAGTTTCTTTCTGCCAGTTCCTTTTCTTCTTCCGCCTTTCTTTTGTGCTATAATCTTCTCAATATCGACAGAAGTTAGAATTTGAGGTCTATAATATTCAGGTAAACCACCCTTGGCCTTGTAATAATAGCTGCCATAAGGATTTCTCCATATCCGATCGAGTTTGTTCAACAAGTAGAGTCGAATAACTTCCTTGCACAATTCATGGTCATAAATATTCCTGACTGATTTTGTCACATTTTCAGAGGTATAAAATGGTATAATAATATCGTATTTCGTAACGAGAGTATCTGTCGGTTTCATAATATAAAATGAGTTATTTGATTTTGTTACTTTTTCAAAAGGCATAATTAATGCTTATATAAAGCATAGCAACAACAGAATGACTGCAGCAATCGCAATCCATTTGACGATAGTGAGTATTACTGAGAATGCAAACCTCATTATGCTCGAAATGAGAATAAAGCCAATAAGTAACCCTATGGCTATAACCACTTCTTTGGTAATGATGCAGTTAAGCAGCCAGCAAAAGCCTATCAGAACACCAATATAAAATATCAGCTTGATTAGAGATATAACTCGATAATGTGAAGCAGGCTGATTTACAGGTTGCTTCTTCAATGATTCATTTGATATAAAAGTAGGTTCTGTTTTCATAAGCATCCATTTTAGAAAGTTAATATTAGGTCGGGATAGAACAACCTTTATTTCAAGAGCTTTATAAAGGTCGGATTTCAGAAAAGGCAAGGACTATGGGATAAATACAACCTTCAGGTGGAGATTTCTCCCATAGCCTTTGGGAATCCTTGCCGATTGAAAGCCGGAAATTACCTTTGCACTTGAACAAAGGTTGTCCCGACTTTAACAGGTAAAACTGAATCAGAAAATAGGAAGCTCGTTTCTTTCAATAATAATCTGTATGCAACCTGTTAGTTCAGTGTAAAGTTCATCATACTCTGGTTTACCGTCAAAATCATCATCAAGTTTATATTTGGCAAATGTTTTCTGAATAGCTGTATTGCCCAAAAGGATAGCTGCCAACCTCTCAGCAAGACTCTGAGGTATATTTTCTGCAAACTCATTCCATAATACTTCTACAATTGTATCATACTTGGAAAAGTGAAGTCTATTGTACAGAACCTCATTTGCAGCTTCTTCAGCTTCAAGATCTGAAAGACCAATGGTTATGGCATTAGCATATACATTCAATGCTTCATCTGCACGGCTACTTAGGAAAGCTTTGTCATTGGACAATTCCGGATGATGCTCACTGATATACTTCCCCAATAAAGACTGGAAGTAAGAAAGTTCTCTTTTTTCGTTTGTTTTCATGTTACCTACTTTTTTATTTGGTTAATGGAATCATTGAAATTATCTAATTTACCTGCAAGTGCCAGCATATCTTCTTCTATCTTCTTGTTTGTTATACGGGCATATACTTGTGTAGTCCTTATATTGGTGTGACCAAGCATTTTTGACACAGATTCAATAGGAACACCTTTACTTAATATCATTGTAGCAAATGTATGTCTTGCCAGGTGGAGTATAAAGTAAAAAGCAAGAGCTAACAAGATTGAACAGATAAATTGTAACGTGTTGGAAATAAGCAGATATCCATCATTTTGCTTAATGTTGAAAAAGCAATGAAGTGCAGAATATTGAGCGGTTTCAGTTACCAAAACGTTAGCTGTCCAGTTACCTGAACAATATAGGTAACGGTGAGCAAATCAAGTAATCTGAGACCGGATATTTTCTCGCTGATTTGCAATGTTTTGCATATCAAAGAACGCTTATAAGAATTGTAGTTTTACAACAAAAAATGTAAGCGTATGAAGATTGAAAAATTCAAGGTGTTGCTTTACCTTAAAAGAAGCGGAACAGACAAGAACGGAAAAACTCCGATCATGGGCAGAATTACGGTAAACCGTAGTGTAGTACAATTCAGTTGTAAACTGAATTGCAGTGAGAAACTTTGGAATCCGAGGGAAAGCCGGTTGAACGGCAAAAGTAAGGAAGCGGTGGAAACCAATGCCAAAATAGACAGGCTGCTTGTTTCCATACACAAAGCATTTGATACCCTTGTAGAACGGAAAACCGATTTCGATGCCGTTTCAGTAAAAAATCTGTTTCAAGGTGGAATGGACAGCCGCATGACTCTGTTCAAACTTTTTGACCGCCACATAGAAGAAGTCAAATCTCTTGTCGGTGTGGAATATTCATTACGAACGATACCCAATTACATTTATACGCGGCAACGACTTGCCGAATTCATATCCAGCCGTTATAAGGTTTCCGATCTTGCTTTCGGACAGTTGAACGAGCAGTTCATAAGGGAGTTTCAGGAATATGTGGTCATAAAGTGTGGACTAAGTGTTGAAACCGTACGCCACTATCTGGCTCTACTTAAACGGGTCTGTCGTATAGCCTTTAAGGAAGGACATTCGGACAAATATCATTTTGAACATTACACTTTGCCAAAGAAACTGGAGAAGCCACCGAGAGCATTGAGCCGTGAGGATTTTGAAAAACTCCGTGATTTGGAAATAGAGGAACACCGCTGGTCGCATATTACTACCAGAGACCTTTTTCTTTTCGCCTGTTATACCGGAACCTCTTATATTGATGTAGTGTCCATAACCGAAACAAACCTTGTAAAAGATGACAGCGGAGCTTTATGGCTGAAATACCAGCGAGGAAAGAACGGAAAATTATGCCGTGTCAAACTGCTTCCGGAAGCAATAGAGCTTATCGAAAAATACCGCAGCAAATCACGAAAGACACTGTTTCCACATATAGAACACGGTGCATTGATGTGGAACTTGTCCAGTCTGAAGGTTATGGCCGGAATAGACGGTCCGCTTACCTATCATATGGGACGGCACTCGTTTTCGACTCTGATTACACTCGAAAACGGTGTACCGATAGAAACGGTCAGCAGAATGCTGGGGCATTCAGACATTTCTACTACCCAGATTTATGCGCGGGTTACTCCGAAGAAACTTTTTGAAGACATGGATAAATATATAGAGGCTACCAAAGACTTGAAACTTGTACTCTGATAATAAGTATGGTAATGCAATATCGAAAAAATGACTTCTCTATATAAAAGATACATCAAAGATATTCTGATACTTATCATCAGAAGACAACTTCAATAGAGTTAAATTGAATTTAATATTGATTAGACAATGAAAAAAACAGGGAAGATACAATATAAGCACGTTATAAAAAGGCAGAAAAGTGTGACCTTGAGTACGATTAAAGCACAAATAAGCAAATCAATTAAGGAAACTGATAGAAAAAGATTTGCAATGATTGAAGATAAAGAAAGGTACGCTTGTGTTGAAGCTAACGAAATTTTGTATGCAGAAGGAGATGACAAAACTGCAGTTGTCTATGTGTCTGAGCAAAGGACTTTCCCTTTAAGCGTTCCAATCAAAAAAGCAATAAAACAACTAATGTCACTAAATAAGATGGTTACTATTAGCGAGAATTGTATTGTAAATGCAAACCATATAAGTGAATTAGGAGAAAATTATGTCGTAGTTAATGGTAAAAAATTGAAATTAGACCAAGATAGATTGAAGGATATACAAAATGAAGTTTGTATTATTAACATTTATATAAATTGTTAATCTTGTATCTGTTGTTTCACGAGATTTTTCTCGGTATATTATTTGTTATGATAGAGGATTTCACTATCTTTGATTGTGAAATAAGTGTTCTTTTAATTTATGCAAAAGTAGGTGATTTGAAGAAGTCTACTCGTTTCTAAACCGTTACCTGTCTAAAAAATAAATCTTGTAAACTCTTTATTTTCAATATGTAAGAGTAGGTTGTATGTCTTGCCAGATGATAAGTCAAATTCTTTTTAATACCACAGACATCACCGATTTCTTTTAAGTAACTGTTCATCTTCTGATTGGATAATATAGGAAGAAGTTTACCATCCTTCGTTCTTCCTCTATACTTTTCAATAATCATAGCCGGAATATCGAGCAGCAAAATATTACTTGGGACTTTTGTCTTCTGACGTGTAGTCATTATCCATCGTTTACCATTAAGTGTGACTATATTGTCTTGTGTTAGATTTGCCACATCTATGTATGCCAACCCACAGAAGCATGAAAAAATAAAAATGTCCCTTACAGCTTCAAGTCGTGCTGTCGGAAATTCCTTTTCCATGATACATTTTATTTCTTCATCTGTAAGGAAACCTCGGTCAACATACTCCAATTGGAAATGATGGTTCATAAACGGATCATGAGTAATCAAGTCTTTCTTTTGGGCATCCCTAACAACAGTCTTAAAGAACTTTAATATTTTGGTTGCAGTGTTGATTTTAAGATTAGCTACAGAACGCAGGTATGTTTCAAAATCATTGATAACCTGATGTGTCAGTTCTTTTGGCATCAAATCTTTACGTCTATACTTATATCGCAAAAAATTCTCAAAATGACGTTTGGTCCCTGAATATTTGTGATAGGTAGCTTTTGCTTTGATTGTTCCTACCTGGGCCTGCAGTTCTTTTAAATAATCATCATAGAATTCAAGAAAGGTAATTTTTGCCTTATCCTTCCCAAGAAAAAAATTCTTTATTTTTTCAAGAGTAAGGTCTGCATCACTCTCATGGCGCTTAAAGATTTCCTGGAAAGATGTAGATATTTCATCCAATTGAGCATTGACAACCAATGCCTCCTGAGTACGCCCTTTCATTCGGCTTGTTGAATTACACCACAATTTTTTATCCACATAAATACCGGATGAACCTACATTAAGCATTTCTTTGTTTAAATAGATTCTGATCATCAATGGAGATTTACCACTTTTGTTCTCGTAATTGGAGCGTACATAGAACGACACTTTAAAAATCATTCTCATAATAACTAATCATTTTTTAGTGTAGCAATTTTGCCACAAAGTTCGACATAATTTATTATGAATGAGTGATTTATAAGGTGTTAATTTGGCTATCTTTTGACCGTCACTGCTACATTTTTTTGCCAAAAATGTGAGGTCATTTTCTGTAGCAGAGAATTCAAGATGGTATTCATCTCAAATTTTCTGCTACATTTTTGTGACAGCAAAATTTCTGTAGCAGAAATTGTAGCAGAAATTGACTAAGATATGACTGCCAACCGATGCTGGATGGCCTTCACCTTGAAACAAAAATATACGAAAAAAGCACCGTAATCAATTGATATACGGTGCTTTGACTCCTTGAGTGAAGGTTTAATTGAATACCTTCTTTTAGTCTCGTTGCGGAAGCTGGGGGATTCGAACCCCCGGTACGGTTACCCGTACGGCAGTTTAGCAAACTGCTGGTTTCAGCCACTCACCCAAACTTCCAAATTTATTGTTTCTGCTTACGTTTTCTCTCAAACGCGGTGCGAAGATAGAGGGATTTTTTGATTTGTGCAAACTTTTGCGATACTTTTTTTATGCCTTCTATGGTATTGTTTCGATAGTTTTCTGATTCTAAACTGATTAAGATTTTTATTTTTTTTCTTTGAGTCGGACTGCTTGTCTGTATTTGTCGGATGTATTTTAATTTTTCAAAGGTTGGAATTTTTATATTCATTTTTGTAACTGTTGCAAATTGATAATATCACTAATTTTAGGTATTGTATAATTAGGCTTTATTGACTATCTTTGCATTCGGTTTTCAAATAGAGTAAAAACTAGATTAAATTATCAATTATGGCAATGAATTTTAAAGAAGGTCGTTGGAACCATGAAATCAACGTTACCGATTTCGTAAAGACTAACATTACCCCTTACGAAGGCGACGCCTCATTTTTGGCTGGTCCTACCGAACGTACAAAGGCTGTATGGAACAAGTGTCTGGAAGCTTTGGCTGAAGAACGTGCAAACAACGGAGTACGCTCGCTCGATCCTTCTACAGTTTCTACTATCACATCTTTTGCAGCTGGATATATTGACAAGGATAACGAAGTGATTGTAGGATTGCAAACTGATGAAGTGTTACGCCGTGCCATCAAACCTTTTGGAGGTATTAAGGTGGTAGAAAAAGCGTGCCGCGAAAACGGAGTAGAGGTTGACCCTAAGGTAAAAGATATTTTTACCCATTATCGCAAAACGCATAACGATGGTGTATTTGATGCATATACTGAAGAGATTCGTTCGTTCCGCTCTTTGGGATTTTTGACTGGATTACCTGATAATTATGCGCGTGGACGTATAATCGGTGATTACCGTCGTTTGGCATTGTATGGTATTGATCGTCTGATTGAGGCAAAACAGGACGATTTACGTCATCTTACAGGTCCTATGACTGATGAGCGAATCAGATTGCGTGAAGAAGTGGCAGAGCAAATTAAGGCTTTGAAGGAAATAAAAGTGATGGGACAGCAGTACGGACTCGATTTGAGTCGTCCGGCTACTACTGCACAGGAAGCTGTTCAGTGGGTATATATGGCTTACCTGGCTGCTGTGAAAGAACAGGATGGTGCTGCAATGTCACTTGGTAATGTTTCGTCATTCCTTGATATTTATATTGAGTATGATATGGCTCACGGAAATCTTGATGAGTTGCATGCTCAGGAGTTGATTGACCAGTTTGTCATTAAGTTGCGTATGGTGCGTCATCTTCGTATGCAGGCTTATACGGATATCTTTGCCGGTGACCCGACTTGGGTAACGGAATCTATTGGTGGACGTTTTAATGATGGTCGTACGAAAGTCACAAAGACTTCATTCCGTTTCCTCCAGACTCTTTATAACCTGGGTCCTTCTCCAGAACCTAACTTAACTGTTCTGTGGAGTCCGCAGTTGCCGGAAGGATTCAAGGATTTCTGTGCTCGTGTGTCGATTGATACATCATCTATCCAGTATGAAAATGATGATTTGATGCGTGAGGTACGTAATTCGGATGACTATGGTATCGCATGCTGTGTGTCTTATCAGGATATAGGTCGTCATATTCAGTTCTTCGGTGCACGTTGTAATCTGGCTAAAGCTTTGTTGCTGGCTATTAATGGTGGACGCTGTGAAAATACAGGAACACTGATGGTGAAAGATATTCCTGTGCTGACGGGAGATGTACTGAACTACGAAGAGGTGCTGGCTAACTATAAGAAGGTCTTGAAAGAAATGGCTCGTGTGTATAACGAAGCGATGAACATCATTCACTACATGCATGATAAATATTATTATGAAAAAGCTCAGATGGCATTTGTTGATACAAATCCGGTTATCAATCTGGCGTATGGTGTAGCGGGTATGTCTATTGCTGTCGATTCACTTTCGGCTATCAAATATGCTAAAGTTACCGCTAAACGTAATGAAATCGGCCTGACTGAAAGCTTTGATATCGATGGCGAATTCCCATGCTTCGGTAATGATGATGACCGTGTAGACCATTTGGCTGTCGACTTGATTTATTATTTTGATGAGGAATTGAAGAAGCTTCCGGTATACAAGAATGCAAAACCAACATTGTCTATTCTTACTATTACTTCAAATGTGATGTATGGTAAGAAGACTGGTGCAACTCCTGATGGACGTGCAAAAGGTGTTGCTTTTGCTCCAGGTGCTAACCCGATGCACGGACGTGATAAGAATGGTGCTGTCGCTTCTTTGAGCTCGGTTGCTAAATTGCGTTATCGTGACTCACAGGACGGTATCAGTAATACGTTCTCTATTGTTCCGAAATCGCTTGGTGTAGATATGGAGAATCGTGTAGAGAATCTTGTTACAATGATGGATGGCTATTTTATCAAGGGTGCTCATCACCTGAACGTAAATGTGCTGAACCGTGAGATGCTGGAAGATGCTATGGAGCATCCGGAAAAATATCCGCAACTTACGATTCGTGTTTCCGGATATGCTGTCAACTTCATTAAGTTGAGCCGCGAGCATCAGTTGGAGGTTATTTCTCGTAGCTTCCACGAACGTATGTGATTTTTGTAATCATTACTTGATATGTAAAACATTTGTCGTTCTCCTCGCTGAGCTGGGCGGCAAATGTTTTTTCTTTAATTAATATTGAACAGATGATTAGAGTACATTCATATGAATCGCTTGGTACGTACGATGGTCCGGGGATTCGCCTTGTTGTCTTTTTGCAGGGCTGTAATTTCCGTTGTTTGTATTGTGCCAACCCTGATACCATTGATGCAAAGGGAGAGAGTAAGGAAACTGCTCCTGAAGATATTTTGAAGATGGCTGTCAGTCAGAAACCTTTTTTCGGAAAGAAAGGGGGAATTACATTTAGTGGAGGTGAACCGACTTTTCAGGCTAAAGCGCTGATTCCATTGTTTCGGATGTTAAAGGAGGAAGGTATTCATATCTGCGTTGATACTAACGGGGGTATCTGGAATGAAGATGTAAAAGAACTCTTTTCACTGGCAGACTTAGTTTTGCTTGATGTGAAAGAATTCAATAATGAACGTCATGAGACTCTTACCTCACGTAGCAATGAGCAAACACTTCGTACGGCGGCATGGCTGGAAGAAAATGGAAAACCATTTTGGCTGCGTTATGTACTGGTGCAGGGCTATAGCTTCTTTCAGGAAGATATTGAGGCGTTAGGAGAGCATTTTAAAGATTATCGCATGATACAACGGGTGGAAATTCTTCCGTATCATACCTTAGGAGTACATAAATATGAAGCAATGAAGCTGGAGTATAAGCTGAAAGGTGTGAAACAAAATACGCCCGAGCAACTGGAAGAAGCCCGGACGTTATTTGAAAAGTATTTTGATACAGTTTATGTAAATTGATTTATACGCTTTGAATATAACCTTTTGAGTTATTTGTCAGCCTGATGCATGGTGTTTAACTTTGCATCAGGCTTTTTTATTTAGCGGTTATTCTTTTGCAAATGGATTGCATAGGCCAAGATGACAATAAAACAAAGCAACGGAACGATAAAGCCTGTAGCTGTGCTTATTGTATCTGCGATGTATCCCATAATTATGGGAGCTATGGCTCCTCCTACAATGCTCATAATAAGATAGGAAGATGCGCGTTTAGTATGTTCACCTACACCTCGTATGGCAAGTGCGAAAATGGTGGGAAACATAATAGATTCGCATAGGAAGCAAAGGAAAAATGCACCTACCGATATGACTCCCATACCTAACATCACTAAGATCATGGCTAGAATAGCTCCTGCCGCCATATACGTCAATAAACGTTCGGCACGGATGAATCCCATCAGCCAGCTTCCTCCCATTCTGCCGGCCATAAAAAGTCCCATGCCGACAAATGACAACCAGAGGGCTGCCTCACGTGCGGATATACTGATGTGCTCTGTCACATAATTAATGAAGAAACTGTTAATACCTGTTTGAGCTGCAACATAAAAAAACAGAGCTATCAGTCCGAAGGTAAAATTACGATGTTGCCATAAAGAACTTTGCTTATTGGTTGCAGTTTCGACTGGATCTTCGGCAAGTGTAACTTCAGGCAGATGAATGCGTGAGAAAACAATTGCTACGAGCAGAACTAATATGCCGATGATGGCATAGGGGATAGCAACACTTCCGCTTCCTCCATCTGCGGCAAAGAGGAACAAGCCTCCTACCAGTGGACCGCAGATCCAGCCCAGTCCATTGAATGATTGTGCCAGATTTATTCGTCTTTCGGCGGAGTCTTTATCGCCTAACACCGTTACATATGGGTTGGCTGCTGTTTCTAGGCAGGTTAATCCACATCCGATAATAAACAGTGAGAGTAAGAAAAATTCGAAAGACATGATCTGTTCTCCGGGGATAAACATGAGTGCACCGATGCCATAAAGCAATAACCCAGTGACAACTCCTGCCCGATAGCCATGGCGACGGATTATTTCTCCTGCTGGCATGGCCATCAGAAAGTAACCCCCATAAACTACCGCTTGTATAAGTGCTGAATGAGTTTTTGAAATACTTAATGCATCTTGAAAATGTTTGTTCAGCACATCCAGAATGCTATGTGCAAATCCCCATAAGAAGAATAGTGTAGTGATAAGTACAAACGGGACGAGGTAGTTTACCCCGTCGGCTGTTTGCACCAGTCTTATTTTTGGTTTCATATGTTTTTGTTTGATAGTTATTAACTACGGCTTACCTCCAGACCTTTATTGGAAAGGCTCATTTCTACAAAACGGGCACGGTCGTTTGGCGGGTTCTGGGTAAGTATTTTACGAATACGCAAGGCGGCTTCAGGGTCTTTGGCAACCATGTATAAATAGCCACCTCCTCCGGCTCCTGGAAGTTTATAACCCAAACAAAGATCATCTATCTGTTGGGTAATGGCCGCTACACTGTTAGGATTGGTTCCTGAATCGAGTGCCTGATTCTGTTGCCATGTTTTGCGTATTAATCTTCCCATTTCCTCGAAACTGTTTCGCTGGATTGCATCGTATAGATCGATGGCATGTTGTTTCATTTGTCCCAGTAAATTCAAGTGCTCTGTAGAATTGAGGAACATGCCACGTACGATTTCTGCCAAAATACCTTTTGCGGTACGTGTGATACCTGTATAGTATAATAGATGACATTTTTGATATTCATCGTGTGTAAACAAGTGTTCTGGCAACCAGCGCACCATTGGCTCCTGGTTCCATCCGGGGTGTGTCTGCAAGAGTTTCACACCTTGAAGCACGCCTCCGTATTGATCTTGCCATCCGCCTCCGGTTGTAAGCAACTGTTCTAATATCAGTGTACGGCTTCCGATTTCGTGTTTGTCCCAGTTTAATCCACAAAAATCGTTTATTGCTCCTAATACAGTAGAGGCTAGGATAGAGCTTGTTCCTAATCCTGAGCCGGCTGGAATAGCAGACAATAGTGTTACTTCTATACCAGCTCCGAATGAACGTAATTTTTCTTCCAGTGAAGTACATCTTTCTGCCGAAAAGTCGGAGTGAAAACCTGCCAGTACTAACGCTGCCTTAGGAATAGAGAAGGGAGAGCCTACTTTATTGAATGTATGTAGTTCATCGAAAGTGGTGATAACTTCCATTGCACCCAAGTCGATGGAACGAAGAATGATTTTATACTCATTACAGGGTTTGACATAGACTTGTAACGGGGGTTGACCGTTTAGCTCTATTGCAATGTTTACCACGTTTCCTCCTTCCATCAAACTGTATGGAGGGGTATCTGTCCAACCTCCAGCTAAGTCTATACGTACCGGACTGCGTCCCCATACAATCTGGTCCGGATACACCGAAAGACGAGGGTGCTGTTTATGGTCGACTGTTGAAGTAAGCCCTTCACGCATCAGGCTGAAAGCTTTTTCTTCTTCCCGTGCTATTTCTTCTGCCAAATGGCCGTCTGAATCACGCAGTTGTAATGTTCGTGCACGGAACATTGCATCGCTGATACGGGTCATTAACGGTGCAGAGGAGGGAAGGGGAGCGGGTAATTCTAATTGATGATGTGCATATTCTTCGGCTGCTTCTTGCAAATTGAGCTGATAGAATACACTGCGTTCATAATTTTTAGCCAGGGCGGTCCAGCTGTTTTTACGGAAAGCTTTACGCTGCTCTGTCAGACGGCGCAGATTGGCATAAGCTGAAATCTCATCGGCTGAAACTTTTTGTGCGTGTATCCAGATATCTTTTCCCTCGTTCAACTTCGGCTCGTCTGTCATCCAACGCATGACAATTCCAAGTTCGTCGACAGATGTACATATCGGGAATATGCGTGCAGCCTGAAGATCATGGTTACATGCTATTTCATCAGCTGTCAGACCACGGTCTGATAACCATTTCTGAAACGGTATTCCTTGATATAAGGTTGAATCATCTTTCAGACTGCCTTTAAAAGCGTCATTAAATCCATAGGGACGGGCCACATAATTACTTTCTCCCATCGGTATGACGTCGATACAGATTCCCTCAGGAATATTGATGTGCCATTGATTGACAGGTACTCCTGTTATGATATTGCGCTTATGGAGTGTCCAGTTTTTACTTATGCAACTGTTTTCTATCCATACCTCTGAGTTTTCGGATGTCAGTGTATAGTCGGTCAGTGCATTTTGCACGAAGATAGCCGGATGAGGCTTTACTTTCTTGTGCATAATCGCTCTCTGGTCGATTACGCAATTTTGTATTGCTAGTGTAGACGAAATCATCTCCCGGCTTGTTCCATAGTGATGAAATTCACCACCCGGCAATGGCAGGATTGCTACTGTAAGTTTGTTTATTTCGGGATCGTTGATGCGAGGATGGCTACCTAGAGCTGGTCCGAAGTCAGAATACATATCGTAGAAGCCGATTGATCCATCCTCTTTGAGTGAACGTTTTACCATTAACTCTACAGCCCGGTCACTCAGCAGCCAGATGCCAATATCCATCAGAAACAGATAGTTTTGCATCAATGCTCCTAATTCATCTACACTCGGCTTTTGAAGCATGAAGTCCAGTTTTTCGGGAGTATTGCGTGATGAAACAAATACACCGTGATTCTTTGCCAGTTCAGGATCTACCCATAGACCGTAGCATACAACGTCTGCATCGGGGATTTCTTGCAAGGCTTGTTCTGCACGGATATATACATCTCCGCTGGCAATAAGTGTATGCAATTTCTCCGGGGCTTTCTGCATGATTTGCTCATACAGGGGAAGCTGAAGTGACAATAAGTTTTGTGTAAGCTTTTGACAACGCCCCCAGCGAAAAACAGGGATTGGGGTAAGTATTTTACCGGAAGGAGCATATGAGGGCAATCTCCGACTTTGGCCGCCGGCGTGTAGCAGGATACGTTTTTCGTGAGCAAGCCATTCTGTGAGTGGAGTAGTGTCACTTTCGCTGTTTTTGCATGCTTGTAATAGCCATGCAGTTCCACCACCTGAACCTAACTTTGAACCTACCGGATCGGATGTACAGAACCATTCTTGATGGTTGGCATGCTCTATATCGTGAAAACATTCCACCAGATTAGGTGGAAGCGATAAAAGTTTCTTCATATTGGATTATGTCGTTTGATGATTGATGCAAATACCTTTCAGATACCATTCGTAAAGGCGATGTATTCCTTCGTCAATTTCTACTTTGTGATGCCAGCCTAAGGCATGAAGTTTAGAAACGTCGGTAAGCTTACGCATTGTGCCATCAGGTTTTGATGAATCCCATTGCAGTTTGCCCTTAAAGTCTATTTCTTTCATGATTTTTTCTGCAACTTCACGGATTGACAGCTCTTTTCCTGTACCTACGTTTATGTGGCAGTTGCGTACTTCTTTTGCCCCTTCTGCATAGGTATCTTTGAAATCGACATTTAATAATACATGTACGCTGGCGTCTGCCATTTCCTCACTCCATAAAAATTCGCGTAATGGCTTGCCTGTTCCCCATAAAGTAACGGCTTGAGGGGTAATGCCGAATTTAGCCAGTTTATCAAGAATTTCCTGGTCTGTGCAGTTGCCGTCTACACCTTCTACCGGACGCAGATTGATATCTTTTCGTACAGCTTCCCAGTTATTCGTATTCAAGCATTTAGCAAGATGGATTTTACGGATCATTGCTGGCAATACATGACTGTTTTCCAGGTGAAAATTATCATTAGGACCATACAGGTTGGTTGGCATAACAGCAATGTAGTTCGTGCCATACTGCAAATTGAAACTTTCACACATTTTCAGTCCGGCTATTTTGGCGATGGCGTATGGCTCATTAGTATATTCTAACGGAGAAGCAAGAAGAGCTTCTTCTTTCATTGGCTGCATCGCTTCACGAGGGTAGATGCATGTACTGCCTAAGAACAATAGTTTCTTTACCCCGTGACGGAAACTTTCACCTATTACATTCTGCTGAATCTGTAAATTGCGGTAAATGAAATCAGCGCGGTATTGCAGGTTGGCCATAATTCCTCCTACATGTGCAGCAGCTAATACTACGGCATCAGGCTGTTCTTTGTCAAAGAACTCTCGTACTGCTATCGGATCCAACAAATCAAGCTCTTTATGGGTACGTCCTACCAGATTGGTAAAACCGCGTTGCATCAAATTATTCCAGATGGCAGATCCAACCAGACCTCGGTGTCCTGCCACGTATATTTTTGAAGATTTGTCTAGCATTGTGATTCTCTTTTTTAAAGTAGGAACGCGAACTTAATCACTAAGTCCGCGCCCCAAATTCATTTTTAATGAATTTATCGGTAAAAATAAAGTAGTGTCTTTTGCAGGAAATGACACTGCTATATTGATTTATAATGCAATTTTTTTACGAATTTCATATCATGCTCTACCATGATACGGACTAATTCTGCAAAAGGCGTTTTGGTAGGATTCCATCCCAAAAGAGTCTTGGCTTTCGTTGGGTCTCCTAAAAGTTGTTCTACTTCACATGGGCGGAAGTATTTGGGATCTACTTCAACTAATACTCGTCCGGTTTCACGGTCAATACCTTTTTCGTCTACTCCACTACCTTGCCATTCAAGTTCAATACCTAAATAGTGGAAAGCTAGTGTACAGAATTCACGTACGGTATGCATTTCTCCTGTAGCAATGACAAAATCTTCAGGGGTATTGTGCTGTAAAATAAGCCACATGCATTCTACATAATCCTTAGCATAACCCCAGTCGCGTTGTGCATCTAGATTACCTAAATATAACTTATCCTGAAATCCTTGTTTAATGCGTGCTGCAGCCAATGTGATCTTTCGCGTAACAAAAGTTTCTCCACGTCGTTCTGATTCATGATTGAACAAGATACCGTTTACAGCAAACATATTATAACTTTCACGATAGTTCTTTGTTATCCAGAAACCATATTGCTTTGCTACACCATAAGGCGAACGGGGATAGAACGGTGTGGTTTCCTTTTGTGGAACTTCCTGCACTTTGCCAAAGAGTTCTGAGGTGGAAGCCTGATAGATGCGACAGGTTTTTTCCAAACCGCAAATACGTACAGCTTCCAATAAGCGTAACGTGCCTATGGCATCGGCTTCGGCTGTGTACTCTGGTACGTCGAATGATACTTTTACATGACTCTGTGCTGCTAGATTGTAGATTTCTGTAGGATGAATATCACCAATAATTCGGATAAGCGAACTGGAGTCTGTCATATCTCCCCAATGTAGGTTCACCAAACGTGACTGTTTCATGTCGCGCACCCATTCATCCAAGTAAAGGTGTTCGATACGTCCCGTATTGAACGATGAAGAACGGCGTAAAATACCGTGCACTTCATATCCTTTTTCTATAAGGAATTCGGCAAGGTATGAACCGTCTTGTCCGGTAATACCGGTTATTAAAGCAACTTTTCTCATAAATAAAACTTTACTGAATAGGTTGGTTTTTTTATTTCTCAACACAAAGATATGTCAAAAAAGCTGTATTGCCAAGTGCAGTTTATATTATTTCCATATTATTCACGTCTTCTTGAAATTGGATTTTTCGGCAAATGGCTCTACGATTTATTTGTTTGCGTACCCAGTGTATTCCCTTTATTTTTATTAAGTTATAAAGTACGATAGGTAAAATCTGTTACATGCACTTCACCTTCACCTCCTGCATATATGCCAGGACGGAGAGAGAGGAATTCTCCCAATGTATTGTGATGGTAGCCTTGCATGTCAAATCCCCATGGATATTTGTGCCATGTCTTACAGTCGATGCTGTACCATCCGGAAATAATGTTGTTATAATTGCGTAAGCGTACCCATAAGCGGCATTTTCCATCATTTACGGTTATTTCCGTTTTGGGCTGGCTGGTATGTACGGCTCCACGGCGGTAACGAAGAAGTTCACCGGGACGGAATCCTAACCCAAAATGCATGTCTTTATTGTAGTAGATGACTAATCCGGCTGAAGCTTCTGTATTATTCAGTTCAAGGCATGCTTCGATTTCATACCGGTGATCACCTGCACGTGCAAGAAGGGGAGAGGCATCTTTGGGACTTTTACCTTTTGCTTTCAGTGTGATGAGTTCTGGAGTGACATGGAAGCGTGCGGAGAAGTTTTCTCCGGCTGCTTGCCAGATAAAATCCTTCGCTGTACGCAATGACGGACGTTGAGGCTCCGGCAATGGAGCGGGTTTGTCTGTGAGATGTAGCCACCCGTCATCACCTATAACAACTTCACGTGTTAAAGTTTGTCTTCCTAACGTAAGATATCCTTTCTCATATCCATGAAAAAAAAGCATCAATTTACCTTCTGGAGTATCAACTACTGATCCGTGTCCTTGACTCCACCAGGTTTCTTGTGGTGACTGAGTTCGTAATAATGGATTCTCTGGCGCATTTTCCCAAGGACCGTGTACGCTTTTTGAACGTGCCTGTACTACCATGTGTCCTGTAGGAGGTCCGGCAGTTCCACCTTCAGCCGCTAGTAGATAATACCAATCATTGATTTTTTTCACATTCAGGCCTTCTAATGAGAAGCTTTCTATATCCCATTCTTCAGGTATCTCCCAACCTTTATAGATGATTTCAGGCTTGCCTGTAATGGATAGTCCGTCGGCGCTTAATGGATGTAAATCGCCTGCGCTGAGTAATAGATATCGGTTACCTTTTTCATCCACTACATGCTCAGGATCTATTCCTCCTACTTTCAGATCTACAGGTTTACTCCATGGACCTTCAGGGCTGTCTGCCCATGTAACCATATTCGTTTTTTCTCCTTTTTCATTGCGGGTCGGGAAATAGATATAAAAACGGTTGTCGTACACACAAATATCAGGAGCCCAAATGTCACCTGTATATTCGGGTAATGCTGCCGAGCAGGGAGTCCAGTCTGCAAGATTTTTTGAACTGTATACCACTAGTCCCGGAGTGTAGATGAATGACGAATGTACCATGTAATAAGTGTTACCTACGCGTACTACTGATGGATCTGGCATATCGCCTTCCAACAGGCGAACTGTTGTTGAAACAGGTTCGGTTTTGTCTTGTTTTTTCTGATTCTCCGTAGCTGTACAACTTGTAAATAAGGCTGCAAGCAGAAGAGCATAAATGCTGGTTCTCATAGTTAATAAAATTTGTGTTAAGTATTATGTTTCGCAAGTTCGTCAAAATAAGTGAAATATCCAAATATTTAGATATCTCATGTGTATCGATAAAATCAGGCGTTGAAGAAAAAATAACAGTAAATTTTGGAAATTCCCAATTCTTTTCAGAATCGGTAGGTAGTTTTGCAATAGAAAATTAAACGAAAACAAATAATAACTCTTTAAAAACTTATGATTATGAAAAAGTTTGTATTTTTCTTGGTGTGTTTGTTTACAATGCAGGTTGTAGTGGCTGACAATGATAAGCCTGTCACTTTTGAACAACTTCCTCAAGCGGCTCAGGGTTTTGTAAAAAAACATTTTGCAGACCGTAATGTGGCTTTCTCAAAAATGAATAAAGATATATTTGATGTTACTTATGATGTCATGTTCGTTAACGGCGATAAATTGGAATTTGACAAGCAGGGTAACTGGAAAGAGATGAAGTGTAAACATGGTTTGGTGCCTGAAACTGCAGTTCCGGCACAGATTGTAAAATATGTAAAAACAAATTACCCGGAAGCAAGAATCTTGCAAATAGAAAAAGACCGCTATGAATATGAAGTAAGATTATCGAATTTTTGGGATTTGAAGTTTGACTTGAAATTTAATCTGATTGATATGGATCGTGATGACGATTAAAAAAGGAAGATAATTTTAAAGTGGCATGCCTCCTCTATAGTATTAGAAAGCATGCCACTTTTTTTTAGGTTGTTTTTAGTATAGTTCTTCGCCGTAAGAGAATAGCCAATCTGCATCTTTCAATAGCGGATGGTGTTTGTCTTTTTCTGAAAGAATTACTTTCTCGGCAGGAATTTTCCAGTCTATGCCAAGAGCAGGATCATCCCAGGCAATAGCTCCTTCACTTTGAGGTGCATAGAAATTATCGCATTTATACTGGAAAATAACTTCATCAGTCAGCACGCTGAATCCATGTGCAAAACCACGTGGTATAAAAAATTGACGGTGGTTTTCTTCTGTCAGTTCTACTGCTACATGCTGTCCGAATGTTGGAGAACCCTTTCGGATGTCAACTGCAACATCAAGTACAGCTCCTTTTACAACGCGGACTAGTTTGCTTTGTGCAAAAGGTGGTTTTTGGAAGTGTAATCCTCGTAAAACACCATAACTCGATTTACTCTCATTGTCTTGTACAAAGCGTACGGTACGTACTTGCGCATTGAAATCTCTTTCTGAAAAAGATTCAAAAAAATATCCTCTGTCGTCCTTAAACAGACGAGGCTCAATGATGACTACCCCGTCGATTGCTGTTTTGATAACGTTCATTTTTCGTATAATCGTTTTTTAATCGTTTAGTCCCAATTCGTCTATTACTTTCAGCAGGTACTGACCATATTGGTTCTTTAGCATTGGTTGTGCCAGCTGACGCATCTTCTCAGCGGTGATCCAGCCATGACGCAAAGCTATGCCTTCCAGACATGCTACTTTTAGTCCTTGACGTTTCTCTATTACTTCAATGTAGGTGGATGCTTCGGCTAGTGAATCGTGAGTACCTGTGTCAAGCCATGCAAACCCGCGGCCTAACGTTTGTACTTTCAGTTCTCCGTCGGCAAGGAAGCGTTGGTTTACTGTTGTAATTTCCAGTTCACCACGTGCCGATGGTTTTATATTTTTTGCCACATTTACTACTTTGTTCGGATAGAAATAAAGTCCTGTTACGGCATAATTTGATTTCGGATGTTCTGGCTTTTCTTCAATGGAAAGGCAATTCCCAGCCTCATCAAATTCTGCCACACCGTAACGTTCCGGATCACTTACCCAATAACCAAATACTGTTGCTTTAGCTTCTTCTTCAGCTGTTCGTACAGCTTCTTTCAGCATTGAGGTGAATCCATTTCCATGAAAGATATTGTCACCCAATACCAGGCAGGCAGCATCGTTACCGATAAATTTTTCACCAATAATGAATGCTTGCGCTAGACCATCGGGTGAGGGCTGTTCTGCATATTCAAAATGAACACCGAAATCGCTTCCATTCCCTAATAGACGACGGAATCCCGGAAGATCATGTGGAGTAGATATAATAAGTATTTCCCGGATTCCGGCAAGCATCAGTACCGAAATGGGATAATATATCATAGGCTTATCAAAAATAGGGAGCAGTTGCTTTGAAACTCCTTTTGTGATGGGGTAAAGGCGGGTACCTGAACCTCCTGCTAAAACTATACCTTTCATAATTCCTTTGTTGTGTATTTCTATTTCTATGCAAAGTAAAAAGTTTTTCTTATACTGGCAAAGTTTTTGGATATAAACTCATTATATATTGGATTTTCCTTATTTTTGTAAAGCTAATGAATTTATTGCACAAAAAATAAAGTTGAATGAATAAACGACATTATCTGGTAGCAGCCATGTGTCTGATGACGTTGGCAGCATGTACACAGAAAACAGAATTGCCCGAAAACCCGAAAGATAAAGAAGAATACCGGGATAGTCAGGGAAATAGCTGGATTTACAATGCCATGCTGATGCGTTGGGCACTTATGCCTTCCCTGACTAATGGTTTGAGTACCACTCATTATTATTATCCGAAGTCTGGTTCATGGACCGATGCCAATGGCTCTCGTGTGAATCCTCCTTCGGGAGTGAAAGTCAGCCCATCGGGTACAAGTAAATCGAAATCGAGTGGGAATGTATTTGGTACTACCCGCCGCTCATATAGCATTCACGGATAAATCAGGAGCAGATGGAAAGATTCAATATGACCCCTCGCTCTGATTATAGGGAGAAAATTGAAGCTCTTGGGTTCGATTTTCATGGTGATTATTGGCGTGAGGAAGCTTATTACCGTTTTACTCCCGCAGAAATAGAGCGACTTGAAGAGGCGACAAGAGAAGCCTATCGTATGTATTGTGAGGCTGCTGAATACATTATTTCAGAAAAGCCGGATTTTATGGAGTGTATGTTGCAGATACCTGCTGAGGTATGTGAACGCATCTGTGAGTCCTGGAACCGGGATGAATTGAGTTTGTATGGGCGTTTCGATTTTCTGCTTGACGAGAAAGGTGTTCCTCGTATTTTGGAATTTAATGCAGATACACCTACATCCCTGCTCGAAGCGTCAGTCATTCAGTGGCAGTGGAAAGAAGAATGTTTTCCTGAATGTGACCAATATAACGGTATTCATGAAGGTTTGGTTCAATCGTGGAAAGATATATTCCCTGCGGGAAGCAATATACACTTTGTCGGAGCTCTTGATGATCATGAAGATACTGGAACATTACAATATCTGGCAAGTACTGCTATGGAAGCTGGATATTCTACACGTGTGCTTGACATTAATAGCATGAATTTGCAAAATGGTCTTTTTTATGATCCTTCAGGTGAATGTATTCAGAAATGTTTTAAACTTTATCCTTGGGAATGGATGATAGATGAAAGCCCGGATGGATGTCTGGCTCAGGTTGAGTGGCTGGAGCCAATTTGGAAGCTGGTGATGTCGAACAAGGCTATTTTAAGTATACTGTATGAATTGTTTCCTGATTCTCCTTATGTATTACCCTGTTATTTGTCACGTCCACAACAAGGAGTATTTTGTAAGAAACCAGTTTTCTCGCGCGAAGGGCACAATGTAAGTGTGGTTGATATTCGTCAATGGGAAGAACATGCGCTTCTGAAAGAGACAGAAGGCGATTATAATACGGGAGCTTATGTATATCAGGAATATGTAAAGCCTGTGGCTTATAGCGGACGATATCCTGTCATTGGTTCATGGATAGTGGGCGGAGAGCCTGCCGGAATCGGTATTCGTGAAAACCGTACAGAAATAACCGACAACCTCTCCGAGTTTGTTCCACATATTATTTCATGCCTCTAGCCTTGTAGATGCGTTCCTTTGCATTGTTGATGCTTTGGAACTTTTCCTCGGCAGCCTTGCGAATATCTTCTCCCAATGTTGCTACACGGTCAGGATGATGTTTCAGCGCAAGGCGTCGATAGGCAGCACGGACCTCGTCGTCGGTAGCCGTAGGTTCTACTTCCAGAACTTTGTAAGCTTCCTCTAAAGAATTGCCAGACAAGTTCAGCATAGACTCTACCTCTTTGGCTGACAATTGCATAGACTGTGCAACTTCTTTTAAAGCATCTATTTCGGCGGCGCATACATTTCCGTCGCTGCGGGCGATTTGTGCCAGGAAGCTCAGAAGTTGCAAACGTTCTTCATAACTCATGTTGGCAGCAATCTGTGCTCCGCATTCGCGGATGGTATTCTGAAAAGCATAAGGATTGGTTGCTTCCATACGTTTGCGCTGTTCGAATAAGTTAAGCAATATCTGCTCTCCTTCGGCTACAGCGTCTTCGCCAAAATTTGTTCGCAGGAACCGCCGTACAAATTCCATTTCGCTATGCATGATTTTTCCGTCTGCGCGAATGATGTACGAAGCCATGACAAGCAGTGAGAACAAAAAACTATTTCTCTGTCCGGTATATGTTTCATTGCCGGCATCCATATTTTCAGGAGCGTATGCAGCTTTGTCGAACAGTGAACCGATTGCATAACCTGCAAGTGCACCTAGCGGTCCCATAGCCATAAAGCCCATGATGCCGCCAATCCATTTTCCTAATTTCATATTTTCTATCTTTGAGTTTGAGACGGTAAAGTTAGTAAAAACAATGCATATTCTATAAAAGAATGCAGGATGATATTTCGCTGATATGTAGAAAACCTTTACATTTGCAGCATGATGAAACCACAATTATTAATTGGAGCAGCTACTTCAGGTAGTGGAAAAACGACTTTTACGATGGGACTGTTGCGTGCGTTGAAAAAACGTGGCTTACAGGTACAGCCATTTAAATGCGGTCCCGATTATATAGATACACAGTTTCACGCAATAGCATCTGGACGACCTTCGATAAATCTTGATACTTGGATGATGCATCATCATCACATGCAGCGCATCTATAACTTATATGCAGAAAATGCAGATGTATGCGTGACAGAGGGAGTTATGGGCTTGTTTGATGGTTATAGCCGCGATAAAGGAAGTGCAGCCGAGATAGCAAATCTGCTGAATTTGCCTGTTGTATTGGTTATAAATGCACGGGCAGCAGCTTATTCTGTTGCTCCGATGCTATGGGGATTCAAGCACTTTGCACAAAAAGTGAAGATTGCTGGAGTTATATTTAATCAGGTTTCATCGGCTTCGCATTATGCTTTTTTGAAGGACGCATGTACAGATGCTGGCATTGAAGCTTTAGGTTATATTCCTTTTGCTGATGAGTTATATATTCCATCCCGTCATTGGGGACTTACGCTTACAAGCAAGTCTTCGATGAATGACGTAGCAGAAAAAATATCCATCCTGATAGAAAAATACGTTGATATAGATAAGCTGATTAGTTTATGTCAGGCTGTATTTCCATGTCCTTATACATTACCTTATGTATCGGAAGAAGGTATAAATGAGGTTTTTCAGCGGAAAATAAGAATCGCAGTGGCCAGAGATGAGGCTTTTTGTTTTACGTATCATGAAAATTTGAAGCAGTTGTCGAAATGGGGGCATATAACATATTTTAGCCCCCTGAGAGATAATAAACTTCCAGCTGCTGATCTGGTTTATCTGCCTGGAGGCTATCCGGAATTATATGTTCGTCGTTTACACCATCGTAAAGAGATGATGCAGCAGTTGCGGACTTATGCAGAGCGTGGAGGAAAAATATTTGCAGAATGTGGTGGAATGATGTATCTGGCACGTACGCTTACCGTCAAAAAAGGTAAGATATATGATATGGCAGGTATTTTACCCATAGACTGCACGATAGAGCATCCTTCTCTTAATTTAGGCTATCGGGAAATGAAATACAAAGGTGTGTTGCTTCGTGGGCATGAATTCCATTTTTCCATGACAACATCTTCTGACGTTTTGCATTCGGTAGCGCAATTGTACGATGCTTATGGTTCTGAAGTCAACACCCCTTTGTACAGATATAAGAATGTTATAGCCGGATATACTCATTGGTATTGGGGAGAAACAAATCTTATGCAATTATGGGAATAGCTTATAGGTGAATTAGATTTTTCGAATGATACGGGCTGGTACACCTCCTACAATCGTATTTTCAGGAACATCTTTAGTTACTACCGCACCTGCTGCTACTACCGCATTGTCACCTATGGTAACACCTTGTAGAATGGTAGAGTTGGATCCAACCCATACGTTTTTTCCAAGTGTGATAGGGGCAGGATATGTTGTCTGGCGGTCTTCTGGGGCTAATCCATGATTTAATGTTGCAAATACCACATTATGTCCAATCTGGCAACCGTCGCCTAAAGATACTCCTCCGTGGTCTTGAAAATGACAGCAGGCATTAATGAATACATTTTTCCCCACTGTAATGTTTTTACCAAAGTCAGTATAAAATGGAGGAAAAACTCTGAAAGATTCATCTACAGTTTTTCCAAAAAGGCGTGATAATAAGCTACGTACTTCTTCGGGAGTATGGTAGGCGTTATTCAGTTCAAAAGTGATACGTCGTGCCTCATTGCTCATATCATTCATAAACTGATGTATTTCTGCCGTATTGAGAGCACGGCCTGTCTTTACGTATGCTAAAAAATCAGAAAGCTCCACAGTTATAGTATTATTAATTTATGGCAAAGATACTTCCTATGGTACAATTTGGTGTAGATAAATTACAGATATTGTAACCTCTATTACAGATTTTAACGGAGATGTAAGTAAAATATCTCTTGGAATAGGAGTTTGATAAAATGTATAGCGTGATGGTTGGTAAATGATGAGTGTTTATGTTCCTCCTTTACTGTATGAAAAGAAGAACATAAACACGTAAGATTCATTTATTTTTCAGGAATTACTTCGTTCAGGCAAGTTATGGCATTGAGTGTTCTCGGATAACCTATATAAGGTAATAATTGGGTTGCAACTGCGAGTAATTTTAACTTGTCATTTCCGACATTTACGTTTCCTGTAATGTGTCCTTTTACTTGTGGTTCGCATCCTCCTAATGAGATCAAAATTGCAAATGTAAGTAATTCTCGGGTCGGTATATCAAATACAGGGCGGGTTTGGTAATCGCCAAAGCAATTTGCAGATAGGAATTTTTGTATGTGTAATTGATTCTCCGGAGATGTTTCATACATCCGGTCTATTTGATTGCCGAAGATACTCTTCTGAAGCGCGAGGCCTTTTTCCTGTCTTGTTTCGGGTTGCAGTATAGATTGCGGTGCCAAAGGCAGTTTTACACCTCTGTTTTTCCAGAAATTTATTTGCAATTTCCACCATCTCTTCTACCTTTGCCATTCCGGCATAGGGTACGGCGTGATAAAGTACTTCTTTTATTTCTAGCGGAGTGATTCCGTTTGAAAGAGCTGCATGAAGTGTTTGGAGATATGTTGTTTTTGCATTTACTGTTATAGCCGAAGCCATAGTTACCAGAATACGTGTGCGGGTATCCAGGTTACTGTATTTTTGTACCTCACCAAAGGCAAAGTTACCAAATATTTTTGTTAACTCAGGATCAGAAACAGCCAGTTTGCCATTTACGCTGGAATACCATGTGGCCTGATTTTTTGCTGCTTCTGCTGAAAGTGTATTACTTTGTGAGGTCGCAGCAAGGTATTGCTCATCGTCAACAGGTTCCAGCCAGGTGTTTTTATTACTCTGTGGGTTACATTCTATTGCGAGATGTGAAAACCAACTGTCAGGAGCTGCTCCGTGCCAATGAATTACGTTTGGAGCTATTTCTACGATATCACCAGGGAGTAGCAAACGTGCCGGTTTACCTTTTTCCTGATAATATCCTTTTCCTCCTACGGCTATCAGGAGCTGTCCTCCTGTATGGCTGTGCCAGTTGTTCCTGCATCCAGGTTCAAAGGTAACATTACATACTGGAGTGTTTAGATCTTTATTGCTTGTGAGCGGAGCCAGGTATGATTTCCCGATAAAAAATCTGGCATATTGTACATTCTCTTCACCTAAAGGAAACGCACTAAGGTATTCGGGGAGTTGTTTTTCTTTTTCCATATTCTGTGCTTTTAATGTAGTCATTGGGAACATTATTGCAGTTGTAATACATACTAATATAAAATCCTTTATTCTCATAGTACAATCGTTTTATGATTTGTTATATTCGTGTACTGCAAAAATATTGGCTTTTATATAATGGGTACGTAACCAAATTACTGTTTTTTCTACCCGAATTACCGAAACACATGCTTTGTGTAAGGAAACATACATTTTCTATTCTGGATGAATTTCATTGGGTGAAGGTAATTGCCTCCATCCTTCTCCAAAAGTATCATAGGCATCAGTTACTACAACAAATGCTCGGGGATCTGCCTTTTTTATCGTAAGTTTTACACCTGCTACTTCTTTATAACTTACTACGAGGAAAATCATTTCTTTCTCCTTGCCTGTATATAGTCCACTGCTCTTAATACAAGTTGCTGTACGGTCAAGATCTTTTAGTATGTATGTATGCAGTTCTGTCATTTTTTTATCGCTGATTACAAATATCAGCTTGTCATTTTGGGCTCCGTTTATCATATATGCTATTACTCTTGAGATAATGAAAATAGCGATGAGGGAGTAAAGTGATAAATGCCACGAAGGTTGTATAGAATCTTCTGCACTACCTATGCCAAAGCCAATGACTGCCAGTCCGAAACATACTACGGTTCCGTCAACTAAAAGTATGGCTTTTGAGAAGCGTATGTGGCAGTATTTTTGGAGTAACATTCCTACGATATCACTTCCGCCTGTAGTGGCTTCATTGCGTATGACAATTCCTGTTCCTATTCCGATTAAAGCTGCACCTATAACACAGGCTAACATCAGATGATCAGATAAGTTCATGCTTCCACCTGCAAGTTGGGCTGGATCGAGTGCTTCCAATGCTTCTTTGGTAGGATAAACTAGTTTGGATATGATATTCATCAGTAAAGGGGTAATGAGTGCGGCAGCAATCGTACGTGAACCAAGTTTGGCTCCCAGCAAAACGACTGAAAGAATGAGCAATGGAATATCGAACATATAGCCAAACGTTCCTACCTGAATTGAAGGAAATAAGTTATGAAGTACGATACTGGCTCCATACACACCCCCTGGAACAATGTTGTATGGATTGATGAAAAAGACAAAGCCAGCTGCCAGAATAATGCATCCTATCAGGATACTGAACCATGAGTAGAGCGTATTTTTCATATGATTTCTATTTTTATGCAATAAATTTACATAAAAAAAACTAGCATTTTAAAACATTATTCGTGAAAAATAAAAAAATGTTCCATTTGTTTACTTTTGCTGGTTTTATTCCTTAGTTAATTATTTTTGAATTAAATAGAGTTTATATCGACTAATTGATTAAAGCGTTCTTTGACTTCTCTTTGTGGTCTAAAAAGTTCAATTGATGTATTACGACAAGATTCGCCACCGTCATAGCCAAGTGCTTGCAGCGCCAGGATTAACTCCTGTTGAGTTTGATGCCTTGCTAGTAACTTTCAAGTACCATTGGGATGAATATTACAGCCATTTC
>ENA-ORLY01001326-ORLY01001326.1-human-gut-metagenome-genome-assembly--contig:-NODE-1326-length-30084-cov-3.816043_pt1 | contig 30084 bp, 17 predicted proteins | sample MGYA00243071_ERZ508832 | MGnify/ENA primary metagenome ERZ508832 (study PRJEB26277, sample SAMN04329777) | human gut metagenome | biome: human-associated habitat | host: Homo sapiens | place: USA... | reverse complement strand
GGCTGTGTAATATACTTCTTTGAGCGGAGATGTTTTTCAGTTACAGTTCTTCCCTCCTACAGAAGCGTATCAAGGCAATTATAAAGTAAACGGTACTCCATTGCTACTTTCCGACGAATACCTGTTCTACAGCCCTTATGTGCAGCAGAAAAACAACGCAGACGAACTTTTTATATATAAAAACGGGGAGTTAGAAAAAACAATCCGATGGAACGGTGCTTCGGTTGGTATGGAAAGTATGAGAGAAAAGACGACTTATAGCCTTTTCCCAAATCCGGTAAAGGATGATTTTCAGCTCTCTTTTTCGCGGGAGGAACGGCCGGAACAGGTGTCTATTTTAAATTCTTCCGGACAGGTGGTGAGACATTGGAACATTCAGCATGAATATGGACAGGAGGTGACTTTTTCTGCAACGGGGCTATATAGAGGGGTTTATTTCCTTCGTGTCGACAATGGCAGAAAAGTATGTATGCTGAAATTTTTAAAGATTTGATTATACAGTTTAGTTATGAAGAAGAATATTATTTTCTTTGCATTGGTAATCTTGGGGTTGACATCGTGTTCAAGGCAAGAAGTGAGTTATTTTGATAATTTCCCGGAAGGTTCCGATCCGGTTGAGATTGGAACCAAGATAACATATCGCTTTTTATCTCAGGGACATTCACAATATGGTAGCCCTTTGCGCATTAATGAGCCGCGTACCCAGATAACTTATCCGGATGTTTGTACTTGGTTGGGCGGATTATGGTTTGCAAAAGAATGTGGTAATACAGAATTAACGCGACAATTGGCCGAACGCTTCGAACCCTTGTTTACAACTGAGACTTATCTTCAACCGAAGCCGAATCATGTGGATAACAATGTGTTCGGCGCTTTACCGCTGGAACTTTATCTACAAACCGGCGATGAACGGTATAAGGAAATGGGTATGATGTATGCCGATTCACAATGGCAATTGCCGGCAGATTGGACACTTGACCATCAGGATACATGTAAAAGTAGTATGTATGGCGATTTTGTGGATGCAGATATCTGTTTGCCCCAACAGAAAGAGTGGGCGGACAAGGGTTATTCTTGGCAAACACGTTTTTGGTTGGATGATATGTTTATGATTACTGCCGTACAGGCGCAGGCATACAGAGTGACCAATGAACGGAAGTATATAGACCGTGCCGCACGCGAAATGGTACTCTATCTGGATTCTATTCAGCAGCCTTCCGGTCTGTTTTATCATGCACCGACAGCTCGTTTTTGTTGGGGGCGTGGGAACGGATGGATGGCTGTAGGTATGGCCGAGTTACTTCGTATTCTTCCGGAAGATAATCCCGACAGGGGTGCCATCATGGATGGATATCTTAAAATGATGACGCGCCTGAAAGAGATGCAGGATGAAAAAGGAATGTGGAAACAAGTAGTGGACGATGCGTCTATGTGGGAAGAGACTTCCGGTACAGGCATGTTTGCTTATGCAATGATAGTAGGCGTGAAAAAGGGGTGGCTCGATAAAAAAGAATATGGGCCGGCAGCCCGGAATGCATGGATAGCGCTAACTTCTTTCGTGAATCAGGCAGGGGATGTAGAAGCTGTATGTGAAGGTACGATGCTGGGGAATACAAGTGAACATTATCGGAACCGTAAACCGTTGACTGGCGATCTGCACGGACAGGCACCGGTTCTGTGGTGTGCTTACGCGCTGATAGCTGATAAAATTTAAAAGGAATGAAATATATCGTTATTAGTTTTATTGTATGGTTGTGCTGGGCATCTGATGTCCATGCACAACCATATTGCATTTCTGCCGACCGTCCTGTCGTGACTTTCGAAAAAGAAAATCCGCTTTCTTTGTCTATATACGATTGGCCGAGGACATTGATTAGTTATCCGGTTTTGTTTTCTTTCGAGGTCGATGTTGAAGAACAACTGGAATTGATCGATGTCCGGACGGGAAATCCGGTTGCTTTTCAACTTTCGGATAAGAAATACGATGGGGGCAGGCTCTGCTCTGCACGCATTCACTTCTTTGCTTCCATGCCCTGTGGGGGAGGGTTTAAGTATAACCTGCGTACGGGCAACCGGAAAGTAAGAGTAGAAGCGCCGGTTCATATCACTCAGAAATCCGATTACCGGGTTCTTGGCAATGCGGACTTCAATGTAGCTGTGCCTGTCTCTGCTGCAATAAACGGTAATGTCGCTCCTGCTCCGGTTATTTCCGTATCCAATGGAACTACTTCAACGGGCAGTAATAAATTATATTCTGCTCATAAGAAGATCTTATCTATAGAGACCTCGGTTGTGGAGAGCGGGGAATTGTTTGCTGAGTATCGGATACTTTATCTTCTGGAAGGGGGAGCGGAATATAGGACGTCTGTCAAGGTTGTGCAAGGGTATCCGTTTGTAATCTTCGATGAGGAGATGAAAGGTATGGAAAAACAAGATGAAGTTTGGGTAGACATGGAATGGACGCATTTCCGGCCGACGCATAAGTATGCTAACTGGGATCGGCAGAAAGATGTCACCGTTGCCGATGGAATACCTATCGAACAACCGCTTTATACCAGTTACTGTCAGGAAGATCCGCATTGGACCGGTTCCGGGTGGATAGAGCAAGTTGATAAAGAAATGGTATACCGCCTGTTGCCTTTCGGGGGAAACTCGACGAGAGAGCAAGTTCCGGTGATGACTTTTTGGGAAAGCGGAAATAATGCCTGTGAACTGGGCGTATTTGTGTACGACCATAACCGTTGGGACGATGGTCGATATGGCATCTGGCAACCGACTCCGGATTTATCTGTTTATTTCAGGTATGCTGACGGAAGACTTCATTTTAAGTATCCGATACAAACCGGAACGCGATCTACTGCCGTTGCATTGACCCGGATTGCTGATACCCGGTCCGAGGTGAAGGCGTTTAATGGCAGCATCGATGAAATTGCCGCAGGCGGAGGAAAGGATCATTCGGCCGAGATGGTGTTCCGGTATACGATGATGCTTCATCGGCAATATGCTTTATTAAATCTGGATCATGTGAAAAGTTGGGTATTGGAATATCCCAAGGAATTGAAACGTCCTGAAAATCCTTTTGTGGAAAGGCCGAAAGAAACGACTGCTGATAAGTTTTATAAGCAGATGGTTACTTCTCCGATGGCGTATTATATGACCGGGATGAATAGTTTTCCGGGCATTCATTCTATCTCCCACCGTCCTGTTTATTCTCAATGGGTACAGGATTATTTGGCTTGTTATAAAGAACTGTCTGATGAGCAACGTAAAAATGTAGAAGCCCTTTTCTTGTTGGCAGGTTATGTAAATATGCTCGAACCGATGAATGCCATCCGTACTTCGTTGGCCGGTACCGCCAATATGGCTGCCGATGGGTGGGCGGTAACCGGACAGATTGCTTTTCTTTTTCCGGAACACCCGATGGCAAAAGAGTGGGCCGATTTTTTTGAGAAGTCTATTGAAATCTATGGTTTGTTTTATACCCGTCCGGAGGTCGATGCTTACGGCTCCAGAGGTGGGCGTTGGGTAGAAAGTCTGGGTGTTTATAACTGGGCGTATCTGCGACCTACCGTACATTCGAATATTGCATTAGAGTTGTTTGATGGTAAGAATCGGTTTGCCGACCCTTATATGGCGGCAAGGGCCCGTTGGATGGTGGATATGGTAACTTCCGGGCGGTATTATCCGCCTCATGGCGCGCATGGGGGTGGCAGGCTGGTGCCCCGTTATGCACCTGTTTACGAGTTGGGGAACTGGTTGCAGAATTACGATCCGTTGGTTGCCGAAAACTTAAGATGGCTTGGAGCGATGGGAGAGGATGTGGAAGAAAAGTCCAATGATACGAGATGGGTGAATGTACATAAAGATATGCACCAGACGACAGATACAGGTACAAATCCTCATTTAAAGAGCTGTAAGTATACCGGGCATGGAATCGTACTTCGCGCCGGTGTGGATTCCGGCGAGGAACTCTCTATCCATTTGAACCAAGTGGATAAAGGTCCTAATTACCGTTGGGGACACCAAGGGCAAGGCAATGCCGGCGGTATTTATTTTTATGCACAGGATAAGGTGTATACCGGGCATGAAAATGAAGCGGTGGGAGACCATACACAGAACAATACAGACGGAGTAACTAATTTCGGAGTCATGAAAAACGGTACTTTCTGCAATATCGGGATGAATGAATTGGTTGCCCCGTTGTACGACCTGGAGATTGCCCAGTTGGCCGAAGTGCGTTCTGCGAAAGGCAAAACGTCTTTTGCATGGCCGGAATATGTATCCCGCAGTATTTTGTTGGTGGGAACCGATTACTTTCTTATTTATGACCAGACCGGAACCAACTGGAGAGCTTTTAATCGCTTTTCGTGGTTTACCCGGAAAGAAGACGAGTTTCCGAAGATTGTATTTATGGATAAGATACGTCCGGAGCATTGGACAACGGCGGAAACCGGTAATTCTAAAGGCTTTTACCGGGATGGTGTCGGGTCTTTGCTGACTTTGGTTACCCATAAAAAAACATCGGTGAATGTTTTGGAAGGAAAACTTTCGATGCCGGCATTATTGGATGGAAATGATATTTACGAATTTGTTCCGGATAAAAAACGCAGTCCTAAGGGAGTTGTACACATCGTTACGGATAAGAGCCGGGATATTGTTTTCAGAAACAGTGATCCTGTTGTCTGGTACTCGGATTCTACTGCTTTTGAAGGAGAAGCGGGAATGGTCCGCCGGATGAAGAATGGTGATTTGCAATTGGCATTGTTTAAAGGTGGCAAGATTTTCGCGGACGGTTTAGAGATCGGTCTGACGGGAGAAACGGAAACGGCTGTTGCACTGACGCGACTGGTTAATGGCGATTGCAGAGGAAAGCTTAAATCGGACGGTAAGGCGGTTTTGACTTTGAAAGGAGTGAAGGGCGGAAAACTTTATATAGGCGGGATACCTTATAAGGGGGATGTCTCTGAAGTGAAGTTGCCGGAAGGAGAATATTTTATTGAATATACCGCCGGAGAACCGGTTCCGATGCCGGTGACGGTCACCGACGTTATTTATGCGAAGGATGTCAACATTGTTTGTTTATCAAAACCCCGGTCCGGATTGAAGGTTCGTATGGAACTTTCAAAAGACGGTGGTAAGAAGTGGGAACTATTAGGCACAACCACAAAAAACAGATATGTGCTTCCTGAACTGACAGACGGGAAATATCATGTACGCGCTGTGGCCGTCGACGGTAAGAAGGAAGCAGACACAGCCTGTGAATATCCGGTTTACGTAAGCAGGCATCCGGCTCATTATCCGGAAGGATTGAAGCTCAGGCTCGACTCCAACCGGGTGGTTCTCTCTTGGGGACAGGTTTTAGGGACTGAAACCTATCGGTTGTACAGGAGGAAATCGGGTGATAAAGATTTTCGGAAGATTTACGAAGGAAAAGCGACCTCTTTTACCGACAGCCGGCTTCAGGGAGTTGTTCCCGCATATCGTCTGCCCGGTGGCCTGGACAATGCCGAAGCAGACAGAAGTCGGATTGTCGTATACGAATATGCCGTTACTGCTGTCAATGGCCGGGGAGAGAGTGACATGTCTCCTGTGGCGAATACCGATCCCGCTTCGTGGAGAAACTGGTATCCGGCGACCGATTTGAAATTCAAACGCCGTTCTGCATTTTGGATGGAACCTTATGTTCCGGCCGATGCTGTTCCTGACGAATATTATCCGGATTAGAAATGGTAGAGGACTAAGAACCTTTAAAAGGAAAATCAAAACAGTTTCTAAGAATAAACAAATCTTTCAGATGTTAAAATTAGAGCGGAGCATTGTGAAAAGCTCCGCTCTTTTTCTTAAATAGTGTTGTAAAACATGCTTTTTTGCTTGGATTATTTGCAGATATCCTCAAAAACCGTACATTTGCAATGTGTTTTTCATAGTATTAGATTTAAGGTTAACAAAGGTTGGAGCAAGGCGTTGCTCCTTTTTTTATATCCATACCCCAGTTATTCCTTTTTTTCTATACAGATATATGAGCAATAAAAATGCCTGAAAAGTCGCTTTTACGCTTCTCTTCAGGCATCCAAATCAAAAATATAGAATAGTCTGTTTAGTTATTCATTAAACCAATCAATCTTTTTAGAGAAATACATTACGGCTGCCAATATGACAAACAGTCCCAAACTACCGGCAAGCAGAGCAAAAGTTTCCAACTGAATAAGAATGAATATATAGATATACAACACACTCAACAACCCCGACATGATAAAGGCCGGCTTCTTTTTCCGGATAATGCCTAACATATAGCCACCCACCAAACCAATGGTCAGTAATGCCGAAACCAGATAAGCGATATTGAACCCTACATGTTCGGACAAAGAAAGCAATAGACTATAAAACAGGCACAGCGCTAACCCCACCAATAAGTATTGTAATGCATGAATGCGTGTTTTTTCCATTATTTCCGTAAAAAAGATTACTGTAAACGTCAGCAATATAATAAGAATAGCATATTTAGCAGTGCGTGTAGACTGCTGATACTGTTCCACGGGTACTTTCAGATTGACTCCGAAATTAGAATCATCAATATCCCGTGCACTCGTATTCCGATAATCCACTATCACTTGCGAATAATTTCGGTTCAGATTTAAAACCTGCCATTGTGCCGAGAAATCGTTTTCAGTAACATTCCGATTATCAGGCAAATAATTACCGGTAAAACTCGGCGTACCCCAATTGGCTTTCAGATTCACTTTAGTCGTTTTCCCAAGCGGACTAAAATTGATGGATTGCGAACCTTTCAATTTAATTTTCATCTCATACGGAAGCTTCTTATTCTCTTTCAAAGCAGTAAGATCGGCAATGGCATGTACTCCTGTACCTTTTATTCCCCGTCCGTCCATCCCAGGTTCAAACATATAGACCGAATCATTCAACATGATGCTGATTTGCTCGTTGATCCCCCTCATATCCGTCAAGTTAAAACAGATAGCAGCTCTATCAAACCTCATCGCGTCCAGATCCACTCCGCTCTTCTTAAGTTCCTCCAGACTGAATGAGCCTTTAAAAACCAGTTCCGACTGATAAACGTTTACCTCATAAATACCCCGTTTTAAAATCTCCGTACGCAACTGTCCGTCTATAAACAATTCATCAGGAAACAGCAGTACATTACCGATATTTACCTTCTGTTTTCCATTATCCACCGACACCACAGGATATTGCAAATTGATATAAGGACCTGTTATGGTCTGTGCAAGACTCCATTTCTGGCTAACCTCTTCGATGGCATCCACTTGTGTCCGTCCGCGCTCCCTGATCATATCCTCAATCATCACCATCGGTATCAACAGCAGCAGTACCAATACAGCAATAACCACCACCTTGATTGTTTTAGAGAAACGACGAAAACATCCTGCCGGCTTCTCCATTCCGTTTAAATTCTCATTCAAATTGTCCATAGTAGAATAGTGTTTAGTAAATTAATTAAGTCTGGTTCAGTTTTCTATATAGTTTACCTTCTCAAAGTGAAAGAAAATGTATTAAGTAGATTTTAACAGGCTCTCCAACGCCGCGATATGCTCTTTAAAAGCAGCTCTCCCTTGAGATGTCGCCCGGAAAGAAGTTTTCGTCTTTCGCCCTACAAAAGTTTTCGAGCAGATAATATAGCCGAGTTCCTCCAAAGCGCGGGTATGACTCGCCAAATTACCATCCGTCAGTGAAAGCAGTTCTTTGAGCGTATTGAAGTCAGCCTCATCATTCACCATTAAGATCGCCATAACCCCCAACCGCACCTTACTTTCAAAAGCCTTGTTTATATTTTGGAATCCTTCTAACATCAATCACCTGCTCCTTTCATACTGCAAATAAAACAATATACCATACAACAGATGAAAACCTCCGAATCCGATGGTCCAGAATATCAGTGCGTGTCCCTCAAAAAAACAATCTATAACGCCCAAAACAAGAAATGCATATCCCAGCCACGCCACATTGGAATAGGTAAACTTGGATACATTCACCAGAGACAATCCGTAAAACAACAGCATCACCGAAGAAATCACCCCATAATTTCCGTGCAAAAGCAAGGCTATACAGAACAATCCGCCCACGAGTAACGGAAGCGAAAAGTTCCAGGCAGTCCGGCATGTCAATCGGCTGAATAACTTTGTCCCGGTCTTCTTCGCTTTATATACGGAAAGCACACAAGCTGTAACAACCGAAGCCGTCAATACCAATGAAGCCACAACAACCATCTCCGCCAAAGAAGCCTCTGAATTGAAGACCCGACCCACTACATAAGCGCCAACAAATGAATATACACCTGCCATTACAGCTGTTATTCCACTGAGAGATAAAAACTTGGAGGACTTTTCCATCAACTCCTTTATCTCAGTAACCGATTCTAATGCCTTATTCTTATCCATATAAAAAGTACTTTGCGACACAAAGTAAAATAGAAATAATGAAAGGACAAAGAAAATAACAAGAAAAATGTATAAAACACGAAGAATACAATTGTACTTGAATGATTCATATACAGTACAGATGCTCCTGTTTTATTATTAAATGATAAAAAACTTCCGACAATTCCTATCAAGTATCAACAGAAGAATACCTTTTCTTAAACAATGTTATAAAACATACTTTTTTGCTTGGATAATTTGCAGATTTCGCTAATGTCCGTATCTTTGCAATGTGTTTTTCATAGTATTAGATTTAAGGTTAACAAAGGTTGGAGCAAGGCGTTGCTCCTTTTTTTTATGTTCACACATTTCCATCTATACCCTGTATTACTACTATTACGGAATAAATCACAAAAATCATCCCAAATGTAACAAAATACATCTGTTTTATATCAGAAAGGCTTAACTAAGACGGTAAAAGAACCAAATGAGCATAATTGCATTTTTCTATCTCAACAAAAAAGAATAAATTAGAGGCGTAAAATTAGTAAACCTTTACACTATGCTAAACGCCAAATATCGGAAAATCCTCACTTTCCTACTTCTATTCATTTCTGTTGGCTCTTTTTCAGCCAATTATTATTCATTAGCCCGATTATCAAGCAACGAAGGACTTTCCCAGCAAGATGTTGAATGCATCGTGCAAGACAAACAAGGTTTTATCTGGATCGGCACCTATGACGGGCTAAACCGTTTCGACGGAACCCATGTTATCATTTTCAGGCACCAACCTAATGATAATAATTCAATCAGTGACAATCGTATCCTCGCTTTGGCTGAATGGAAAGATCGTGATGAGCTATGGATTGGTACCGATGGCGGAGGATTGAATTGCTATAATCTTAAAACCGGATGTTTCAAACATTATTATTCAGATGAGAGTAACATAAACTCATTGACGGACAATCAGATCATAGACTTATATCAATCAGGAGAATACATGTGGGCGTCAACTGCCAATGGTCCCCACAGAATCTCTTTTGATACCGAGAATCATATAAAAATAGAACATTTTCCACTGTTGCACGCATCGGGTAGACTGGATTCATTTCAATGTACACTATCTGTTACAGAAGACATCAATGGAAATACAATTGCCGGCACAGCCAATGGAATATACGTAAAAACTCCTGAAGATATCTGTTTTCGCAAAGTGAAAGAATTACGTGGATCTACACGAGAAGTAATGAAAGACAAAACCGGTAACTTATGGATACTCACAGAAGACAAGCTATTATCCTATTCGCCGGATCAGCAGAAACTTAAAAACTACCTACACACCCCGTTCCAACTGAACATTCAGTCCGAAGTTCCGTTTCGTCGTATTCTGCCGGTGACAGACAGGGACTATCTGGTATTATCAGAAAAGCAGGTATATTGGATTCGCGTACAAAATAACAGATTTGACATTGAACCCGTACTCTTTTCCGACAATGATTTCTTCTCTAACAATCTCCTAAAAAATATACTTCTCGACCATTCTATGAACGTATGGATCACCTCTAACATGGATGGAACGGCACGTTTTGACCTAAATTCCAAATCAATTACATGTTTCCCCTTGGAGCATCCCAAGGCTGTCGATAAAATCTATATCCAAACATTGATCAAAGACCGGCAACGGAGGTTATGGATAGGTTCCAGCCAGGGATTATTTGTACATGACTTCAAGCAAAATAAAACAATCCGTATCGACCGAATCAACGAAGATATCTATGATATACTGGAAGATAAAGAACACAATATCTGGGTCACCTCCCTACATCACATCTTTTATATACCGAAAGGAGACATAAACCGTATCATGTCGGTACGCGAGCGCTCGGATTTACCATTCGAAATAAATGATTTTATCGGTCCCTACTCCTTGTGTGCAGATGCACAAAACACGATATGGGTGGGTATGAGAAACGGATTATTACAAATAAAGAAAAACGAAACACAATTCTCCTATAAACTGAAAAACATACAGCCTTATAAGTCAATGGGCGCAGTGAACAACATCACTAAGTTGTACTTCAACAATGAAAGAAAATCTTTATTAGTCGGTACCAAAAATACAGGTCTATTGGAAGCACACCTAAATGAACAAGGAGATATTGAAAAGATAGAAACGATAGACAGCGGCAATGAAAGACACATCTGGTCTATCATCAAAGCATCAAACGGTAATATATATGTAGGTACAGATTCGGGACTCAGGTATTTGGATAACAAGAACCACACTCTGCAAATGATGCCTAATGACATCCGGTTGCAAACCTATAAGATTACGGGCATCACGGAAGATAACGCCAACAACCTATGGATGAATACAAGTCAAGGCCTATTACGATATTCACTCAGCAACCATCAAGTAATGTTATATCTGAATACCGATGGCCTGACCACTAATATCTTATGCGAAGGTATCTTATATGATCCGGAAGGATTTTTATACATCGGTAGTATCAAAGGCATCAATAAAGTCGATTTATCTGCCCTGATGCCCAATACCATAGAACCAGAATTCCAATTCGTAGGCTTGCGTATCAACAATACGCAGGTCCTACCCAACCAACTATTCAACGGTCGCCCACTCTATAATACGACTCTTGGGTTTCTCGACAAGCTAGTACTAAAACATAATGAAAACAATCTTACAATTGAATTTGCAGCCTTGCATTTCAGCAATCCTTCTAAGAACAAATTCCAATACCAATTAGAGGGATTCAGCCAAGAGTGGACGGAGGTAGACAATAATATACGTTCTGCTACTTTCACAAATTTACCTTCCGGCATCTACCGGCTGAAAGTAAAAAGTGCCAATTGCGACGGATTTTGGAATAGTACCCCCAAAGTACTCACCATCGTCATAACCCCTCCACTATGGGCAACTCCCATTGCATACCTATGTTACATCACATTTACATTATTAGTATTTTATCTAATCATCCGGTATATAAAAGAACGCCATAGAACAAAAAAACAAATACTGATGGAGCACCTCGAACACCGTAAAGAAATGGAAATAGCGGAAGTAAAGTTGAAGTACCACACCAATATTACCCATGAATTACGTACTCCTCTATCATTGATATCCGCTCCGGTAGAGGAGCTGATCAGAAAATCATATACCGATGATTTCCTAAATTTCAGGTTGGAAATCATCAAGAACAATACCGATCGGTTGCTACAGCTAATCAATCAATTCCTTGATTTCCGGAAAGTGATTAATGCCAAATATACGATCACCATCCGGTACGAGAATCTAAGGGAGATCTTAACGGAAACACGAGATAGTTTTTTGAGCATGGCAGAACATAAGAATATCATAATTGAATTTTATGATGACTTAGAAGAAGAGATGGCATGGTTTGATAAAGATGCCATTCAGAAGATATGTTCCAACCTACTATCGAATGCACTGAAATATACTCCGGTTAAGGGGAAAATATCTATTTATGCTACCCAGAATCAGGATTACTCCAAAGTTTCTATCTCCATAGAGGACACCGGGATCGGCATAGACGAAAAGGAACTGGATAAGATTTTCGACCGCTTCTATCAAGTCCCCGGTACCTTAGGAGGAACAGGTATCGGACTCAATCTTTGCAAACAACTGATCACGCTGCACAATGGAACAATCACTGTGAAAAGCCGTTTAAAAGAAGGTTCTATTTTCACGATTGAATTTCCTGTCAACAGAGAAGCATTTCCAGACAATATAGTGGAACATGAAAGTAAACAACAGAAAGAGTTTTCAAAGAAAGCTCCCAACTCCGTAAAAGAAACTGAAGAAGAAGTTATCGAACGAAAAAAAGCCCTTATATTAGTGGTGGAAGATAACCACGAACTGAGAAGTTACATTACATCCCTATTAAAAGAAGACAAGCAAATAGAAGTTCTTGTCGCCTCAAACGGTAAAGAGGGTTATGAACTGGCAGTGAGCCATATCCCCAATCTGATTATAAGCGACATTATGATGCCCGTTATGGACGGAATTGAACTCATCCAGAAAAGCAAAGCAGATATGCGTATCAGCCATGTTCCTATCATTTTGCTGACCGCTAAAGTGAGCCAGGAAAATGAGATAGAAGGGCTCTATTATGGCGCAGACGATTACATCATGAAACCTTTTAACCCGCAGATATTGAAGTTGCGGGTTAGCAACTTGCTTCGTCTGACACGAAAAAAGACGCACGAAGTGGCCTCGGGAAAAGAACAACTAAACAACAGAGAAAAAGAATTTCTTCTCTCTTTTGAGAAGTATGTCTCCGAAAATATGTCTTCACCCAACTTCGGGATCGAAGAGATCTGCCGAGCGATGTCACTGTCGAGAATGCAACTTTATCGCAAAATGACTGCCATTATCAATAAAAAGCCCTCGCAATACATCAAAGAGATTAAAATGAAAAAGGCCTATACTTTGATGAAAGAACAAGGGCTGAATATCACTGAAACAATGTACGAGGTGGGACACACCAACTATACTCACTTCTCCCGGTTGTTTCAAGAAGTAAATGGTATATCCCCTCGTGAGGTTCTGGGAATGAAAAAATAGGAGCCGGAATTACTTTGGATTTACAACAAATTCTTCTGTACTATCAATGTATAAGTCTTGAGTCTTCATCCGTTCCGTAACAATCTCACGGGAAGTATAACGGGTATCCCAGCTATTCTTCCGTATTTCTACCTCACGGCAACCAGTAAGCAAGAAAGTAGACTTCTGCCAGGTATAGGGTGGATAGGCTTGCGTTTTATTAATAGTATTCTCCTGAAAGTACAGTCCCCGGACAGATATGGCACGTAAAACCGGAGCATCAAAAACATTAAAAATGTTGTGTTCTATCCGTATGTTTTTGTGATATGTATCTGCATTTTCATCGACAGGAACATGTGAAGGGGTTATTGTAATGACCGCATCTCCCCACTCACCTCCATGCCCATGTCTGTTCCCAGAAGTCAAGCAATTATCAAACAAGTTATTCCGAATGGTAAGATTCGTACAAGCTCCAGATTCAAACCAGTAATTGAAATCTCCTTCAATAAGAATAGCCGCCCCTGCCGTCCGGAAATAGTTATCTTCTATGACTACTTTGCGTGGAGTTGTTATCAGAATCCCCCTTGCCCGATGTCTTTTCAATATCCGGCAATTCCGTATCTCTACTTCCGGCGTCCACGTTTTACACTCCAGGAAATCACCCTTTTGAATGTTCGGAGGCAATTGTTTATCAAATCTAATCCGATGTCCTATTCCTCTCCCGTTCTCAAAAACAGGCTGTTTGGATTGTACTTTGAGCACTTTCTCCCGTTGGGCGGAGATTTTATCGATCACCCAATAAGAATCACCTACGGTGACGGAATTACCATTTCCCTTGCCGTCTGAAGGAACAGTCACGGTATAAGGATCTATCACATTCGCTATTTTCACACTAGTGCCATGTACATTAATAAAATCATCTCCCTGCCCAGTATGCGAACAATTCAGAATCCGAACTTTTCCCCGACATTCCGAAAAATGAGAGGCGTCCGCAACGGAACTAAAGCATCTTCCTTTGGCATCATTCACCCGGACATTAGCATTGTCCATCGTTATATTCTCGCACCGATGCCCGTTAAAAGCGTTACTCAATGCATGATACAAGGTAATATCCTTAAGCAAAATATCCTTGCTCCGGTTAAGAGAAATACCCGGAGTGAGGTATCGGACATGAAACAAAGCGACCAAAGTACCTAACGGAGGCTGAATAGCGGGTTTGCCATAAAAACGTAGAGTATTTGCATCGACCTCCACCGCTTTCTGCTCAAACACATCTCCCAAAGAGGCATCCCAAGTATTATACAAGATCTCTTTATTCTCGGCATCATACAGCGTAGAATACATCGTAAGTACGGGAAGCTTCCATCCCTCACCTTCAAAGAGTACTTTCCCATTTTCTACCGCGTAGGGATATTGGTCGCGGTCTACATGTATATCTATATAGTCACTACCTATTCCGATGATTTCTCCTTGGGAGATTAAAGGCCGATCCCAGTCAACACTAAAATTACGCAACGAGACTCCTTCACAAGAATCTATACCAGCAATCTGCATTCTACCGTGAAAGATAAACTCTGATCCTCCTCCATCAAGAGTAAAATTCTTTATCTTCTGTATCGAAAATCCCACTTCACTTCTCTGCCGAAATATATCTGTCGCAGGATCACCGACTCCTCCTTCCGGAAAGAAATCATACCTTCCTTTGGGAAAATAAAGAGTAACATCCGGTAGTGTCTTACATTCCCGAATCGCCATCTGAACATATGGCAAAGCATTTTCCCCCGTATTCGGCATTAATCCGAATTGTGCTATTGAAATCTGCCGGGCAGAAATCTCTATTACCTGATTACCTAACAAGATAATCAGGAATATCAAAATAAGATGTTTCTTCATCGGAATACTATATTTAAGTAAATATTTCAATGCATTGAGGATTTTGTTTCATGTAGCAATGAAACAAAATTCTCAAGCTAGTAAATTATTTTACTAACAAATAACGTTCCTTATTTCTGTAAGAAATGATTTTGTTGTTGATATACTTCCTCCAACCCCTCATCGTCCTTGAGAACAGAATTTCTTTCGTCAAACTGCATTCGGGAATCCGGCTGTTGTTCTATCTGTCCGGCCTCATCCTCATCATATACTAACGGCAATGCAGCCGGATAACTTTCAAACACAAGTTCTCCTTCCACAGGCATCCGGCTTCCTTCGAATGAGACATGTGCCTTTATCTTAATCTTACCGGGAAGGGTAGTCGATTGTACCAATACAGGAGCATCCCCCCAAACCACAGGGCGCGGATTGGCAAAGCAAAAAGCATCACCTAATATACGTCCTTCACCCTCTACTTCAAAGCTTATATGATAATTATTGAGCCGTTTTATATTCCCGTTATTATCGACAACGCTCGCTACTACCGTTACAAAATCGGAACCGTCGGCAAGCAGTTTCGTATTCTCATTATCCAGAGTCAATATTATCTTTTCCGCACGATTGGAAGGGCAAACCTTATGTGTAGCAACCACTTTTCCACCGATCAGTCCTTCGGCGAACATAAAGACCTTGCCAATCTGGTTGCTTCGGGATATCTCTTTCCATTCATTATAACGATATACATCCTTAAACACAATGGAAGGAGAAGGCAGAACATGATTCCCTTTCTGTGTATGAGTATATTGTTTTCCCCCCTCATATACAGTCAGACGTACCTCTTCACAATTAGAGAAGACCGTTACATCTACCGGAGAAAACGGGGTCATCTCATGGGCTATATATACCATAGGGCCACAATCTATCCGTGCTGCATCCACCTGTGTATCCCTCTGAGACATATACATATAATAAGCATACTTAGGCTGCCTGAAAATATCCATAATACCGCCATAAAAAGGATCCGGATGATACCCTCTTTGCGTATCGAATGAATGCCAGACTGCCCCTCCCAAATGTTGCGGTGAATGTCTGAAGGATTTATACAAATCGGTAACAGACCGTTCATACGAGAGGGCTTGTACAAGCATCGGCACTTCTCCCCATGCACGAGCCGCCCGATTGGGAGCATTTTGTCCATGCCAGTCATTCACACTGCCGCCATCACCATATTCACGTGTGAAATAAACCCTGTCCGGGCGAGGTGTACCCCCGTAAAGTATAGAGAAAGAGTCATCCGGCCCTCCTCCCGAATAACCAAACTTGTACGGATACTCCTCTTTCACTATATCCGCTGCCCGACCTTGCACGTGTCGATCGTAAGTACGGGAGTCACCCCACAATCCCGTCTCATTGAGAATAGGTTCCCAGAAAAGCAAAGAGGGATGATTCCGATCCCGACGAATCATTTGCCGGATATCCGATTCTACTCGTTGACCGAATATAAAATTGGAATTCCAGAACTGCCATCCGGGAGTAGGCACTATCACAAAAATCCCTAGTTCATCACAAGCATCCATAAAGGAAGGATCTTGCGGATAATGGCAAAGACGAAGCACATTGAAACCAGCCTTTTTCAATTTATAAGCATCCCGCCAGTTGATATTGTTAGACAACGCATTTCCTACAATAGCGAAATCCTGATGACGGTTACCACCCAATAACGGCTTATCATAAGGTTTACCATTCAGGAAGAATCCGTCTTTACCCTTAAACTCAACACTGCGGATACCTATCTTCTGCCTGAAACCATCCACCACCGTCCCCTTCTGATCTTTAATTCGCACAAATATCTGATATAATTGCGGAGATTCCGGAGTCCATAATCGCGGGATCTCTATCCTGACCTTATCCGTGAATGATGAAGATTTACCAGAGGATATATTTATTTTTCGTGTATGTGTTGTCTTCTGCTCTCCGTCAGGGTCTATGAATTCATATTCAAGTATGCCGGAGAAACTCTTCTTCTGTTCATTACGAATGTGGGTCTTCAGGTTTAGTACGGCAAGTGCCTCGCCTACACTTTCAAAAGAGGTAAAGACTCCTCCTCCTGCAACTACATTCTCATAATTGGGGTCGGTGATGTACGTATGCCCGTGTGTTATCAGCCAGCAATCGCGGTATATCCCGCCAAAATAGGTAAAGTCAAGTGAGTTCTCCTCTTTCCCCGGAGGGTACGAAGAATCATCACTATTGTCGGCACATACGGCTATTACATTATCTTCACCTTGACGAAGCGCATCCGAAACATCTACAACAATAGGCAGATATCCACCAAAATGCTCTTTGAGGAACTTTCCGTTTACCCATATCTTGCATTTTCCCATAATTGCTTCAAAATGTAAGAAAGTCTTTTTCCCCTGAAGATCTTCATTTGGAGTAAAGTGTTTCCTATACCAGACAATACCTTGATAATTGATACATCCACTTGCTTCCGGTGGAAGATACTCAATGCCGTGAGGCAGGGATACAACTTCCCACTCTTTATCATTGAAAGAGGACATATAAGCATCGGAGATATCCCCTTTATGGAATCTCCAAGCCACATTCATAGAATAAGCCTGCCTGCCGGTTTGAGTTAAATTATAAAAACCAGCTGTAGAAAATTCCGGTTGCCGTGCTGCCTGCAATGGGAAAGCGTTATACAGCAAAATGACAAATACAAAAAAAAAGATTCGGTTTAATGTTCTCATGGGGTGTTTATTTTAATAAATAAATAAGGGATCAATGTGCTAATTCCATCCTGCATAATAGCATAGTTTATTAGCACATTGACACATTATCAATCAAAGAAGCTTTCCAAACGATACAATCTAATTTTGGATGCCTGCAATATCCGCTGGACTTCATTCTCTATATTGATAAGAAATCCGATGGATACCTCCTTCTCCGCTGTCAATTCGAACTCCAATGGAAGGGTTTTATTATTCCATTCATCCGTTATTTCAACAGAAGCAATGGCAGTCGTTATCTGGGTATCATCGGGAAGATCGGCTCTATCGCCCACCAACAGGTAAGTGTCCCTCTCTACCGCTACTTTCTTCATATCGGCTTCAACAAGATATCTTCCTTTCGGCAAAGTAAATGTCTGGTATATTTTTCCGTTGATTATAGGGGTATCATAACTACCCCAACGTTCTATTCCCAAATAGCCACAATTATCGTCATAACCCGCTCCGGTATCCGGACGTGATTTTTGCAATCCGTCGTTACTTGTCCAGTCTGCCAATGGAGCAAAGCGTGTTGTTGTTCCCGCCTCTCTCTGGAAAGTAGAATTAAGGAAATAAGTATCCGTAATTTCAATTTTCTTACTGGAAAAATCTGCCGTATTCAGCGTTACAAAAAGCGTATCCACCGGATTCAACTTATAAGAGCTAAGATTACCGACTTTCACTTTGACACCTACCACTTCTCCCGGATGATTGTCGATAACCGCACTGGTAAGGTTCAGATAAAACGCTTTTTTCTGGGTACCGGCAGGGACAGTCAAATGATTTATTTTCTCAAGGCTGTTCTCTGTCAACGTAAAGAAGCATTCGTCAACTGTCAATGTCGCACATCCTTCAGGCGCTTCATTGTACAACAATTCAAGATCCACGTCGAAACCCTGATTGGTTTCAAACCCGGAAAGGGCAATACCAAAACCTTTCTTAAAAAGCTTATTCTCTCTGTCTACAATCAGATTGTCTTGCGTGAGAACCACCGTCCCATCTCCAACCTGTACCAAACTAACAACTTGATCGAGCTTCTTGACCTCATCCAGTGTATTCACATCGCATGCAATGAATAATATTAGGGATAAAATTCCTGTAACATATAATTTATACTGTTTCATAGTGACTTCTGTTTTTAAGTTACCAACCCGGGTTCTGAACACATGCCCTGTTCCGTATCATTTCATCATCAGAGATCGGCCAGAGATAGAACTTCTTGGGGAACGAACGCCGTTCGATCAACGTGCGTTTATAAAACGCCACATCATTCAGGCTTTCTCCCGCATCCACATTCATACCCATCAACGGTGCTCCGTCTACCACGTCTGCTATCTTCCACCGGCGTGTATCCCATGCACGGAAATTCTCAAAAGCCAATTCTACTCTTCGCTCGTCACGAATTGCCATACGCATCCCACTTTGGGTACGTTTCTGCTCCGTTGTCAATCCGGGCAGTCCTGCACGTTTACGGACTGCATCGATATAAATGGCAGCTTCGTCACGGACAGTCTGGTTATCAGATGCTTCATTCAATGCTTCTGCATAGTTCAGATATATTTCTCCCAAACGCATCATGACAAGTGATCTTAAAGCACCCGTCCAGTTATAAAGATCCGAGTTCGGGCTTATATTTTTGCAGGTCAAATACCCAGTAGCGCTATAGTCATGAGATCCACCTTTACCACAATTACCTTTAAAGAAGAGTTCCACTGTTTGTTTCGGTTTACCGTCTTCCTGATAAATCCAGTCGGCACCATTATAAATGATGGAAGTATAGAATCGAGGTTCACGATTCACATACATCATGTTTGTTCCAGCTTTGGTATACTTATCTGCCGTTGTAGAGAATTTAGTCAAATCTTCCTTAGATGGATCATACTTACTACCATCTGCCATGAAATAAGCATCCACCATTTGTTGTGAGATAGCAACACCATTCCAACCATTCACTATTCGTGGCGCACAATGCCTTTCCCAACCATTGTTTGCATTCGAAGAAGCCATAGAGGGACGGCAGTAAATCACCTCTTTATTCCATCGGTCAAGAAACACATCCCGGTAAGAGAGGAACGGATCGAGTACACCATTGGTGTACACCGTATAGAGTCCATCGAACGGATCGGAACCTTTTAATACATTGTCTATTAAATCTTTATTAGCCTTTGCAGCTTTCTCCCATTTTACAAGATCAAGAGAGATATTCTCTACCATTGGAGTACCATCTACGTTTTTAAAAGATGCCATATCGGAGTTCCCGTTCCAGAAAGGACTGGCAGCCAGCATAAGTATTCTTGCTTTGAAACCCATGACCGTACGTTTGTCTATACGTCCTTTATCCTGTTCATTGACAAATATTTCCGGAAGGTCCGGGCTCTTCAATATCTCATCGAATTCCTGAATGACATAATTCACACAAGTCTCAAATGAACTCCGTTTGATCTGCAAATCTTCATTGCTGGAGTTGACATCCATGATGTCTTCCGGCATAAGAACGACCGGCCCGAACTGGCGTATCAGATAAAAATAGTAAATGGCACGAAGTGCTTTAGCTTCCTGTTTCCAGGAAGCTCTTACGTCTGCCGTAAGAGTTGGGTCTCCGTTTCCGTCAATCCGGTTAAGGAAGGTAGTGGCAGAGCGGATCCCTTTATAGAAAGCATTCCATTTGTCATAATATTTGCTACGTGTATTCCAGTTGCCTATATTGATCTGTTTTGCCCAGCAGGAGCTCCAAATGAAATCTCCTTCATCGCAAATTCCCAACATATTATAGTTGTTCTGCAATTCCAATTCATCCGGAATAAAAGAATATACGCTACTCAAATAAGCCTGTGACCGGGGACGTGAATTGAAAATATCATCAAGAGTCAACATGTCATCCGGTTGTTTATCAAGAAAGTCAGCACATGAAGTCAAGGATAGTGCCCCGACTATTAACATACATTTTATAAATCGTAAGCTTTTCATATATCTGTTGTTGATTTTGTAATTAGAAATTAAGATTTACACCCAAAGAAACATTTCTCTGTATAGGATAAGCAGAGCCGTTTCCATTACCAAGTTCCGGATCCCAATATTTAAACTTACTGAATGTACAGAGATTTAGTCCGGATAAGTAAATACGCAGTGTGGATATTTTAGCTTTGGACGTCCATGTTTTAGGGAATGTATAACCCACCTCGACAGTCTTCAGACGAAGATAGTTGGCACTTCTCTGCCACCAAGTAGAACTACGGTAGTTGTTAGGATTATCACCATCGCTCAACCGAGGGAACAAGGCATCCTGTCTCGGATTCTCAAGAGTCCAACGGTCTGTGGCCCAGTACGTCACGTTACCTTGCTCCTCACCTCTCAAGAACGGGAAGAATCCGTCGCCTCCCAACATGAAGTCCATATTGGCAGCCCCCTGAAAGAATACAGAGCAATCGATTCCTTTGTATGCCAATGACACGCCAAAACCATAAACAATCTCAGGAATATCCGGATGTCCGATAGCCACTTCATCTTCAGGGCTGATGACTCCGTCACCATTCACATCTTTGTATTTGATGTCTCCCACACGTACTGTTCCGAAAGTCTGTTCGGGAGAACTGGCTATCTCTTCTTCCGAAGTGAATAAGCCCTCTGCAACCAATCCAAACGGTTGGTTAAGACGTTTTCCCTTCCGGTTCTGGTATTTATAGATATAATCGGGTTCGTCGTTATCAACAAAGTTATTCCGGGCAAAAGTATAATTGCTTCTCAATGCAACCTGAAAATCTCCAAACATGTGTCTATACTCCAAAGTGGCATCAATACCCTGATTTCTGAACTTTCCGATATTACCCCAAGGGGTATTCTGCACACCGATAATCCCCGGCATCGAATTTCTCTGCTGGAAGATACCGGTACGGTAACGGTGGAAATAATCTGCCTGCAAATAGAAACCATTCAAGAAGCGGGCCTCTATGCCTATATTCTCTTCCCGTTCCGTTTCCCAAGTCAAGTCTGCTCCCCACTGGTCTTCACCGATACTTCCCCAATGTGTATTGACATCTTTTCCGAAAACATATTCGCCATACCCTCCTCCGGTTGTAGTGAGATAAGCAAACCGGCGTGATCCCAGGCGGTCATTGCCTTTCAAGCCAATAGATGCTCTGATCTTCAGATATTCAATCAATGAGGCAGAGACTTTGTCTTTGAAGAAGCCCTCTTCGGAGATGAGCCAACCAAGAGCAATGGAAGGGAACAATCCAAAGCGATGTCCTCTGGCAAAATTCTCGGAACCGTTATAGGCTCCATTGGCTTCTACATAGTATTTACGGTCATAATTATAGGTGAGACGCGCTACCAGTCCCATGTTGCGATAAGGAAGCCCTTCGGTGGCATTATTAACATCGGAGTTCTGGTAATCTTGCTGGTTGTATAATAGGAGTCCGCTCACTCCGTGCTTCCCGAACACTCTGTCATAGTTCAAACTTGCCTGGAAATAGATTCTTCTGTCACCACTTGCCGATTTAGTATATCCCAGTTCTTTGTTGCCGCTATACGTTTTCTCCAGAATCAGTTCATTGGTTACAGGGTCTCGCCCCGGAGGCACAATCTTCCAGCCATCTCCACTACGGGTGCGTGCTACATTATTCCAGGAGTAGGAATCATATGAAAATAAAACTTTCGCTTTTAATCCCTGTACGAAATCAGAAAAATCATAGTTAAGCGCTATATTAGTCTGCAAAGTATTCGCCCATTTATCATTGTATCCACTATTGACAAGCATGGAATACGGGTTCAGATTTCCGGCTCCGCCTGCCGTCAGGTATATTTCCTGCCGAGGATCTTCCGGATCCGGTGCGGTAGGATAATACTGAGCCGGAGTTGCTAACATAGTGTTGTACCACAATGATCCCGAATCATTTCCCGGGTAAGTGTTCAGCATTAGATAGCCGCCCAATCCAAGACTCAATTCCATGTTCTTGAAAAGTTCTATATCTGTATTAGAGCGGAAGTTCATTCGTTTCAATCGGGTAGTAGAGTCATAACTCTTTTTGGGGTCGGTTCTCCAGATTCCTGTTTCCCCATAAAAGCTGCCGGATATAAAATAACGTGCTTTCTCCGTACCTCCGCTGGCGTTGACGGTAAAGCGTTGGTTGGTAGCACGATCTTTCATCATCAGCTTCATCCAGTCCACATTCGGATACAGCCACGGGTCTTCACCGGAAGCATATTTGGCAATTATGTCTGGAGTATAAGGTGTTTTGTAATCCGGGTTCGTAGCTAAACGGGCTTCATTCAATAAGGTCAAGTACGTTGGCGAATCCACAAACTTCGGGGTAGAAATAGGTTCCTGAATACCATACTCGTATTTGAAGTTAATGGCAGGCTTTCCCGATTTCCCTCTACGGGTAGTCACCAATATCACCCCATTCGCACCCTTGATACCGTAGATAGCCGTAGCCGAAGCGTCTTTCAAGACAGAGAAGCTCTCGATATCTTCCGGCTCCACATTATTCAATGCACGCTCTACACCATCCACAAGTACTAACGGCTCTTTACCCGAACCGGAAGTACTGATACCACGTATCCAGAACTGAGCATCATCTTTTCCCGGTTCTCCACTTCGCTGTACGGAGATAATACCTGAAATTTTTCCTGCCAGAATATTAGTTACAGATCGAGGAGCTGCTACTTTCAAATCTTTAGCACTCACCGTAGAGATAGCTCCTACTACAGACTCTTTCCGTTGTACGCCATATCCCACTACTACGACTTCGTCCAGAGCAGCCCCAGCTTCCTGCATCACAATATTAAGTACACTCTTCCCTGCTACGGTTACCTCTTGGGTCTGATAACCAATATAGGAAATAATGAGTACTGCATTACGGTTAGGTACTTTTAACTGGAACTTTCCATCCATATCCGAGATTACCCCATCATCTGTACCTTTTACCCGAATATTTACTCCGATAAGAGGATCTCCTTCCGGCGATTTGATAACACCAGATACAGATATGTCTACCTGGACTTCATCGTACCCTACTGGGTGTGCCCATGTTATTTCTGGTAAAGCCTGAGCCATAAGAGGAAATGCAACCAGCAGCATTTTCAGCCAGCGTTTCGGTTGCCGATACGTACTACTTTTTGAAAGGTTCTCCATACAGTTGTGTTTTTACATCGTTATTATATAAGTTATATGACTTTTGCAAAGGTCTTTATTTATGGTTCGATTCCACTGTTTATAGTAAGTGCAAAAGTAATCTGAGATTTCTATTTATACTGTATATTATGTAACAAAAAGCATCTCTTTTATACAGGATACAACTTTGATGAACTATCCAATTTATAACAGTACCGGAACATTGTCTGCCTGTCTTGCATGTTATGAAATAAACGATTAATGTTACATTCTATACATAGAAAGATCAAATCTGTCCGTAATATTGCAAAATAATACTAAAACAAATTACCATGTCATCAAAAGTACTCCGATTACTACTACTTTCCTGCTTTTTTATAATAAATTGTATGCCATCCATGTCTCAAACGATTGATGCTGGAAAGTACATTCAAGAAAACGATGCAACCCCCGGAATCATCGAAACCGTCCGATTATGCAGGCAGAAAAACGCCTCCAGATTATCCATCCCTAAAGGAATCTATCACTTCTACCCGGACTACGCCATAGAAAAGTGTGTATATATAAGTAATAATGACGGAGGAATCAAACGCATCGCCTTTGACCTTTCGGACATGAGTAACCTTGAAATAGACGGGAATGGTTCCCAATTTATTTTTCATGGATTCATTACTCCCTTTCTACTGGAAAATACACGAAATATAACATTGAAGAACCTCTCGATAGACTATGCACGAACTTTTCATTCGGAGGGAAAAATTCTCGCTGCATACGGAGATAGCATAGACGTCCGTTTCTCTTCGGCATACCCTTACAAGGTAGACCACTCTGTACTGACATTTATAGATGAAAGGAATAACGAATATCCCTGGACAAGCCTGTTGGAATTTGATCCTGTAAAAAGGGAAACAGCTTACAAGGTGGTAGATTATTGGTGCGGTCCTCATGTCAGAGTGAAAGAACTATCCAAAGGAGTGATACGGGTATATTATCCGGGAGTCCGGGCTACCGTAGGCAATGTCATGGTTTTCGGTGCTGCCCATAGGCTTGTTCCTGCCTTCATACTATCCGGATGCAATAACATCTCATTTTCGGATATCAACATCTACCATTGTGGAGGAATGGGAATTGTGGCTCAGATGAGTCGTGACATCTTGATAGATCATGTTAATGTAACTCCTGCTCCTCAAGGTGGACGGGTGGTCAGCCTTACTGCTGATGCTACTCATTTCGCAAACTGCTCAGGATACATACGGATGACAAACTGCCTGTTTGAGAATCAGAAAGATGATGCTACAAATATTCACGGCCTGTATGCGCAGATAGACAGTGTACTCTCCGAGAAAGAATTTCTGGTAAGATTGGTACACCCCCAACAATACGGAGTAAGATTCATCGTCCCGAACCAGAAAATAGAATTCGTGGATGCGCAGAGTTTGGAAACATATACACAGAACGAAGTAAAAACTGTGGAATATATAAATAAGGAACATATGAAAGTAACGGTAAAACAACCTTTGTCCAAAGAAGTAAAGCTAAAGGATGGCATAGCTTCCATAACCGACCAGCCGGATGTATTTATCAGTAATTGCAGGATGCAGGGCAACCGGGCAAGAGGCTTCCTGTTGGGAAGCCGTGGCAAAATCGTCATTGAAAATAATTACTTCCACATACCGGGTGCTGCCATCCTGTTCGAAGGAGACTGTCGCTACTGGTTTGAACAAGCGGGAGTAAGAGATATTATTATCCGGAAGAACACATTTGACAACTGCTTTTACGGTACATGGGGAAATGCAGTGATCCAAGTTGCCAGCGGAATAGAACAGAACAAGCGAAGCCAATCGCGCTACAACCGTAATTTGCAAATCATGGAAAACACATTCCGTACGTTCTGTCCGCAGATTCTTAACTTGTATTCTGTAGACGGATTAGTGTTCAAACAAAATAAAATAGAAGAAACCCATGAGTACCCTTGCCCGGACAAAGGCGGTAAACGCTATGATATACAGGATTCATCGAATATCTTCATCTCAGAATAACACAATAAGACCTATATCTATACATTTACTAAATAGTTATCTTATGAAAAAGAACACCTTTATTTTATACGCAATATTAGCGTTGTGTATACCGAGAATTTCAGCACAAGCTGAACAGGACCTTGAAGTCTGGTACAAGTTTGATTATCAGCAAGGAGACAATCAGATTAAAGACTATTCCGGGAATGACCGGCATATGATTACCAAAAAATACTATGGCGGCACGGGAGAACTGAGTAACTTCCAATGGGGAACCGATGCAGATCACGCTTATGTCTATTTCGCCCCCGACCGGGATGCCGACTTGGTTCTTACCCTAGAAAATGAAAATTGGAAAGGTATCTTGGCTTCCCAGCCCCGTACACTGGCTACTTGGGTTAAAGTAGATCAAAACGTAGACCCTAACTCCGGGCAATGGCTGTATTCTTATGGAGATGAAACCGCTACCGGAGGAGGATACCGGATTGAGCTAAAAGGAACCAGTATAGAGTTTGCCAACGCCATCAATACAGGCGCCAACCAATGGTGTAACCGCAGCGTCTGCTGGATGACAAGTTACCCACAAGCCACTTGGCATCATTTAGCCTTTGTCTATGATGGCACCGGAGACCGCAAAACCGGAATGAAACTCTACATCGACGGAAAAGAAGAAAACCTAAATCCGGTAAGCGACGAAGCTGACTTCTCTATTAACACTACCGGACTTTATTCTCCTGAAATAGGACGATATATGAAGGGAATCTCCCTGTCTGATTTCCGTTTTTACTCGCGAGCACTAACAGCTGACGAAATCTCCTCACTAATAACCGGCAACCAAGATTTCACCATTGAAAGTCTGAATACAATCATCCAAAAGGCCATCACCGAAAAAAAAAACAAGGTAACGATTCCCCCGGGAACGTACAGAGGAAAGGCTCCTTTCCTGAACATCAAAGCATCAGACCTTGAGATCATAGCAGACGGTGTAACCATGGTTTGCGAAACCAAAGTAAGGGCACTGAATTTTGACCAGTGCAAGAACATCACTTTGCGAGGGCTGACCATCGACTACAACCCATTGACATTCACTCAGGGAGAGATCGTAGAAGTAGGCTCAGGCTACGTAGATGTGAAGATACATGCAGGATACCCCGTAGAAGCCTACAGTCGTATCGACATCCTCGACCCTAAAACCCGCTATCGGAAAAGAGGCAGCAAATTCATATGGGGTGCCACCGCTGAAAACAAAGGTAACGGTATCATCCGCGTCTTTCAGTCGGGAGATATGACCAACGTAGCCCACGTTGGTGATCTGGCAACGATGAGTACAGGCCCGGAAGGAACATACGGTTCGCCACACGGCTTAGTCTTGTCCAAATGCCAAGGTGGTATGTTATTGGAAAACGTAACTATCTATTCTGCTCCCGGATTCGGGATCTTCGAGAGTGAAGGAGAAGGAGGAACTGTACTCCGTAATTGTAACATCGTTCCCGGACCTGTTCCCGAAGGAGGAACAGAAGCACGAATGTTAAGTTGCTCATGGGATGCCATACAGCATTCGCTTACCCACAAAGGCCCGATAGTAGAAGGATGTACGGTCCGCGATGCAGGAGATGACTCCTGGAGTGTCACTTGGAACGGAAGTTATGTCATCGATGCGTTCCCCGCCAGCAACCGTCTGACTTTGAAAGACGGTAACGGTACTCCCATCACTACCCACGTCTTTGGTATCGGAGATACATTACGCACTTCACTCACTTCCGAATATGCAATCATCGATAAAATCTCAGGGAATCTGATCCTGATAAAGAGCGGGGAATCCTTTCCGGCATCCTGGCAACCCGGTATGAGGATCTACTCTCCCAACCGCCGATGCGAACATTTCATCCTGCGCAACAATCACTTTAGAAGTTCCGGCCGCGTATTGGTGAAAGCCAGTCATGGAATCATAGAGAATAACACCTTTGAAGATACGCATAGCGGAGTGACCATTAATTCGGAAGATGCAGTAACAGCCATCGAAGACATCATAATCCGCAACAACACTATCAGTGGGACGGGGCATTTCATGACTGCTTCTTATAGTAATCAGGCAGGAGCCATATCAATTGTTGCCACCACCGGCAATACCATTGCGCCAAGCGGACTCTTTGCCGATATTACGATAGAAGGCAATACCTTCAGTGACATCTCGGGTGTAAACATTGCCGCAACTTCTACCAACGGACTGACCATCAAAGATAACAATTTCTACAAAACAGGTATATCCACTCCCAATAATACAGGTAGCGATTACAACATCGAACAGAACACAGTAGTCTTTTTGAAGAATGACAACTTGGTTACACTAGACAATAATCCTGTATACGGCAGAGAGCTGGGAGCTTTGATCCAAAAAGAAAACATCAGCGGACTAACGGAATTAAATAATGGAGTCTTTGATGCCATCCCAGACGGAATCCGTAAAAACAAGGTAAATACAATAAATTGGAGCTGTCTCTATAAAGACAGCTCACTCCTCTTCCGTTGGGATAAAGAAACAACCGATACGATACAAGTAGGCATATACAACACATCGGGCGTCTTGGAAATGAAAACGCAACTGATTTCCTCCTTCGGAGAGATGGAACTACCTTATTTCCCGGCTACGACCGGCCTAAAGATCTTACAAATAAAAACTACAGGTAAAGAATGGTTTTCAGGCAAAATCTGGATAGGGAAATGATTGATTTCTCTGTAGCACGCAACATGAAGCTGGCATGAGGCGTGTTACAAATATACAAGAAGATAATAGCTATTAACAAAAAATCAAAAAATAGTAAATTGCCCGTCATTGACGAAATTCACATTAATGGCGGGTTTCTTTTCAAAGAAAAAACAGGCAGCAAAGCCGGCAAGGAGAATGTTTTGTGAATCCATATCCGCCGATTACGACAGACGCGTAAGGGAATGATATGAAACAATATATACTCCATAAGTAATCTAATAACCCCTCCCAGGAATACCCATACAAATATTAGATAGTTTGGAACAAATTACGTAAATTTTCATATGTATTTAATTATCAACCACTTACATTCTTTGTTATTCACTATGATTTTTCATCAGTCTCAAAGAAATCGTGAAAAATATAAATTATTTTAATAAGTAAGTCACATAAATTAATTTATACTAAGCTGCATGGCTGAAATTGATATACAGTTCTTTTCCTACTCCTGCCAATACTCTGTTCGTAGCGTAAAGCAAGGAATCAGTGGACATATAGTCCACCGGTCTAAGCCATTTACCTTTGAGTATTCTCCAAAGGATTTCTGCGATATTCAGATACGGAGAATATGGTGACAGGAAGAAAAGAAACAGCCCTCTTTTTTCCAAAACAGATCTAAGTTCCCTTATGAGTTTACATCTGTGTATTTGGACATTATCCAATACGAGGAAAGTATTTTTCTTTATCCGGAAAGAAATTCGATCAAGAAAATCTGCAACCTTGTCGGCGGTGATACTTTCAGCCGTACTGAATCCCTCATAGCGGTTGTTACAGTCTATCATGCCGAATATATTCAGTCTGAAAGACTTTTAGGAAGAGATAAAAACATCCTCTCCTCGGAATTGCCATCCATAGGGCACATATCCTTCCGTGCATATATGGCTTCATCTCCGAAGTAAAGGTCTATAAGACCGTCATTTGCCTGTTGTTCGAGTTCTTGCAGCTTCTCGCTCTTACATGCATAGAACTACGGCGAGGGAATACCCTTTGGACGTTTTCTTATACGCCTATATCTCGCGCCAATGCGGATAAAAAAGCCCTGAATGTCTCTCCGAAACTTCTTTGCCCGTTGCCTGCTACCAAGCCTCCTTGGCTCTCTTTACACTCTGCCGGTCGTTTTCTATGGCGGTACGTACGACTTCCTCATCCGAACAATCCATGATAGGCTTGCGTCCACGACCAAGACGGGTTTCCAGACCTTTGATACCTTCCGATTCGAACCGTTTCACCCATGAATTGACTGATATATGTGTCATGCCCGTCTGTTCGCCTACGGATTCTGATGTCAAGCCCGAGGATTTCAAAAGAACGGCACGGCAACGCATGCGGAAAGCGTGTTTTTTGCCCTCCCGAAAGCCTTTCTCTAATTGCAGGCGTTGGGAGGTTGTAAGTTCTATTACTTTGATCTATTCGATGACTGTATGGATTTATATGTTTATGCAAAGCTACACAATAATCGTGATATAAACTAATTTTAAACATCTACTTATAACAAGCCAAACGTTTGACCGATTGCAGACATAAGTTTAAATCCGGGCAGGAACGTTTATTATATCGTAATTCCTACGATGA
>ENA-ORLY01001324-ORLY01001324.1-human-gut-metagenome-genome-assembly--contig:-NODE-1324-length-30092-cov-8.773047_pt1 | contig 30092 bp, 30 predicted proteins | sample MGYA00243071_ERZ508832 | MGnify/ENA primary metagenome ERZ508832 (study PRJEB26277, sample SAMN04329777) | human gut metagenome | biome: human-associated habitat | host: Homo sapiens | place: USA... | reverse complement strand
CGCAGCGCGCGGACGGCTTCCCGCCTCCGCCGGAGGCTCCGTATCCCGCGCCGCAGCCGAAGACGGCGAAAAAGCGCTCCAAAGCGCCGCTCATCATCGGGATCGTTGCGGGCGTGCTGGTGCTGCTGGCTGTCCTGTGGGGGCTGATCGGCAGAAGGCTCTTTGCGCCCTATGAAATGCAGACGGAGCCGGAGGATCCGTCGCTGCATACCGCTTCACAGAACGAATTCTGGAACGGCAACTGGTACGGCTGGTGGATCATCGAGTCCGGCACCGGCGACTACGCGCTCAGCGAGGGCGGCTGGTGGGATGCCTGCGCCCACATCGACCTCGGCGAGGACGGCAGCGGAACGCTCACCCTCTGGGACGATTCCTGCGAGGCAGGGGAGTACATCGCCCAGGCAAGCGTGCAGGCGGAGGCCGATCTCACGACGAGCGGACGGCTCGTCTCGACAGACGGCAGCTTCCTGAACTGCCCGCTGACCGGTGCGGACGCGTGGTATATCGACGCGGCTGCGCCCGAATCCATGCCGTATCACGACATGATCTGCATCTCCGGCGTCTATACCGACCCAGAGGGCAGCGGCAGCTCCTTTGTCTATACGATCTATCTGCGCCCCTGGGGCATGGACTGGGAGGATGTGCGCGCTGCGGACGAATCGCTCCTGCCGTATTACTACGACGACTGGTACCTGCCCCTGATCGAAGCGGGCGGCAGCATGCCGGACCAGATCGGCGAAGCACTGAGCTACGCATAACACAAAACGCGCAGGCAGCCGTCTGCGCGTTTTCTGCCGGTTGCCACAATGTACAGGCTATGGTATAATACAAAAAAGCAATTTGCGGGAGGAATGCAGATATGGAACTTGCGGAACAACGATATCAGCACTGGTGTGCGCAGAAGACGCTGGACCCGGAGCTGCGGCAGGAGCTTGCCGCCATGCAGAACGACGCGGACAAGATCACCGACGCCTTTTACCGCGATCTGGAGTTCGGCACGGCCGGTCTGCGCGGCGTTCTGGGCGCGGGCACGAACCGGATGAATATCTATGTCATCCGCCGCGCGACGCAGGCGGTCGCCGACTATCTCAACGAGACGGACCTGCCGAAGACCGTCGCCATCGGCCATGACAGCCGCATCAAGAGTGACGTTTTCGCCCGGGAGGCTGCAGCGGTCTTCGCTGCCAACGGCATCACGGCGTATCTCTATCCCCGGCTCGAGCCGGTCCCGGCACTGAGCTTCGCCGTGCGGCATTTGCACTGCGGCCTTGGCATCTGCGTGACGGCCAGCCACAACCCCGCGGCCTACAACGGCTACAAGGTCTACGGTTCCGACGGCTGCCAGATGACGCCCGAGGCCGCCAAGCGCGTGGTCGCGCTGCTGGAGCAGATGGACTATTTCACGGCCGCAAGAACAGAGGACTTTGACGCCGCGCTCGCCGCCGGCCGCATCCGGTATATCCCGGACGAGGTGCTGGACGCGTTTGTAGACGCCGTCTATGCCCAGCGCGTCGGCAGCGGCGACGGCATTGCGGATCTGAAGCTCGTCTATACGCCGCTCAACGGCGCGGGACTCGAATGCGTCAGAAAGCTCACGCAGAAGCTCGGCATCCGGAACATGACCATCGTCAAGGAGCAGGAGCAGCCGGACGGCCATTTCCCGACCTGCCCGTACCCGAACCCCGAGATCCGCCAGGCGATGGAGCTCGGCCTGCAGTACTGCGACCGCGTGCACCCCGACATCCTCATCGGCACCGACCCGGACTGCGACCGCTGCGGCACCGCCGTGCCCGACGGCAAGGGCGGCTACCGCCTCATCTCCGGCAACGAGATGGGCGTCATCCTGCTGGATTTCATCTGCCGCAGCCGCATCGCCAACGGCACGATGCCGGAAAACCCCGTCGCCGTCACGACGATCGTCTCGACCGACATGGTCACGGCCGTCGCCAACAAATACGGCGTGGAACTGCGCCGCGTGCTGACGGGCTTCAAGTATATCGGCGAGCAGATCGCCCTGCTGGAGGCGGGCGGCCATCCTGAGCGCTATATCTTCGGCTTTGAAGAGAGCTACGGCTATCTCTCCGGCCCGCACGTGCGCGATAAGGACGCGGTCAACGCCGTGCTGCTCATCTGCGAGGCCGCGGCCTGGTACGCGAAAAAGGGTATGACGCTCGGCGACGCGATCGACGCGCTCTACGCCGAGTTCGGCTGCTTCTGCAACGCGCAGAAGAGCTTCACCTTTGCCGGTGAGACCGGCATGGAGAAGATGGCGTCGCTGATGTCCGGCCTGCGCACACACCCGCTGCAGAGCGTCGCGGGCCTGCCGGTCGAGGGCTTTACGGATTACGAGCAGGACGGCACCGGCCTGCCGAAGGCCAACGTGCTTGAATACCGCCTGCCCGGCGGCGCAAAGCTCATCATCCGCCCCTCCGGCACCGAGCCGAAGATCAAAGCCTACCTCAGCGCCGTCAAGCCCACCGTAGAAGAAGCCGCCCGCCAGCTCGACACCCTCGCCGCCGCAGCCGCCGAGCTGCTGGCCTGACGGCAAGCCAGCGAAAAAAAATAAAAAACCTCTTGCAAAACCAGACTGGATATGCTATGATACATAAGCTAATTCAATAGCTATCCGGGTGTGGCGAAGTTTGGTATCGCGCTTGAATGGGGTTCAAGAGGCCGCTGGTTCGAATCCAGTCACTCGGACCATCAAAAATCGGTTGAAATCATGTGATTTCAACCGATTTTCTTTATATTTCGCATCAAAATAAATTCTATAAAATAGGATATTTCTTACTTCGCCCGGAATGAAACCTGAATGAGAAAATTTCTATGGTTATCTCCTAATCATTTCAAGGCATATTCTAAACTTTTCTCTGTATCTTCTGATTTTTTCAAGTGTTTTTGAAAATTTGTATGGCTGCACAATATTCTGTTTTCGGGATTGTGCACAATATATAAAATCCAAATCAGTCCGCCTGCGCGTGAAACGGGGCGAAAATTTTCCTGAGTATCCATGAATACCTTTGAAGGTTCAACTCGAGTTGAGATTTAACACAGACAAATAATTAAAAGCCCCAGCAATGCTTATAATCGTTCGATTACTTACAGAATTGGTCTGTCTTAACCAATCTCAAGTGTTTATGATGCAGACTGGGAGGTCGAGCTGGAGTCGCTTTCCCCGCTGCAAATGATTGAGCCGAATCAGACGCTCTGGCATACTGAGTGTTGGGAAATACGCCCCGGCATCTCGCTTCCCACAGCTATGCCGCAAGAAGTGGAACTCTACCCGATCCATAGGTCTCAAAATTACAGCCAAAGTCCGGGTATCTAGTCAATAAAACTTTTTATCAATCATAACGATAACGCTTCTGGTTCGCTATATAAAAATCAGCAGAGTTGGGAGTCTATCGGTACGGCCATAAGGGCTTCATTTACGCCAGAAATGGAGTCCTGATGTGTTATATGGGAGATTGGATGCAGATACGATCGTTTGCCATGATAAAGCGAATCAAGTTTCATGAGGACAGCATATAATGGCCAACGACAACGTATGCTTTTCTGCGAAAAAGGGAGAGATACACGCCATCTGCGGAGAAAATGGCGCCGAAAAATCCACTCTCATGAAACTTCTCTTTGGAGTTGAGCAGCCGAATCAGGGGCGGATAATCATCAGAGGCCAGGAGGTCAAGCTTACTTCGCCGATGAAAGCCATGGAAATGGGAATAGGGATGGTGTACCAGCACTTCATGTTAGTATCGTCCCTTACTGTAGCTGAAAATGTGATGCTGGGCATTGAACCGAAAAGAGGGATACGTTTTGACCGCGACAAGGCAGTGGCGAGGACAAGGGCTATCTGCGAAAAATACAAATTTGAAATAGACCCTCTGGCAAAAATTGAAGACCTTTCCGTAGGGGTAAAGCAAGAGGTGGAAATAATCAAGGCCTTGATAAGAGGTGCGGAGATACTCATACTTGACGAGCCCACCGCCGTGCTTACGCCTCAAGAAACAAAAGAGCTTTTCGAACAGCTGAAGCTGCTCAAGCAGGCTGGACATACCATAATTTTCATTTCACACAAACTAAATGAAGTAAAATACCTTTGCGACAGGATCACCATAATACGTCACGGGCGCACAGTTGGAGAGTACGCAGCAGCGGATGTATCGGAATCGGATATATCCCGACTTATGGTGGGTACTGACGTAGAGCTGAAGATACATAAGGATCCAGCAAAGCCAAAGGCAGTTGTACTAAGCGTTCAGGATTTGGTCACCTACAACGAGGCAGGCAAAAAGACACTCGGTGGTGTATCCTTTACGGTACGCGAGGGAGAGATCGTAGGCATATGTGGCGTTGAGGGCAACGGTCAGCGTGCCATTATAAATATGATAACCGGCTTTGGTCAGGGCGGTTCTGGTGATATTACCGTAAACGGCCGGGATATACGCAGCATGAGCATACGCCAGCTTAGGGACGAGGGTATGGTGCATGTGCCTGAGGATCGAATGGCTATGGGTGTGGCAAAGGATATGTCAATACGCGAAAACCTTATGGCTGATAAAATATCTCTGCCGCAGTATAATAAAAAATTCACCCTGAATGATGAAGCTATCACCATGGATACGAACTAGTGGATAAAAGATTTTGATATACTCTGTGCCAACAGCTCGCAGCTGGTGGGCATGCTTTCTGGCGGTAATATCCAGAAAGTGGTCGTTGCCAGGGAGCTTACCAGCCATACAAAGCTTATTGTGTGCGATCAGCCTACCCGTGGAATCGACGTTGGCGCAACCGAGGCCATACGCAAGCGCATTGTCCAAATGCGTGACGAAGATAACGGGGTGTTGTTGGTGAGTGCGGATCTGGGGGAGATAATGAACCTTTCCGACAGGCTGATAGTAATGTACGGAGGCGAGATAGTTGCATATTTCCCTGATGTCAGCAACATTACAGAAGATGAACTGGGCTTCTATATGTTGGGAGTAAAGAGGATGCCTTCCGAGGAGATTGGAGGTGCCTTTGTTGGATAAAATGGCAGCGAGAATAAACGTCGGCAAAATTCCTGATTTCAAGAACATGAGCGTAAGAACGAAGCACAATGTGCTGCGCACCTCTGCCGCCATAGGCATAGGTCTTGCCGCTGCAATCGCACTGATACTGATCACGGCAAGTGAGCCGGGCGAGGCAGTGCACTATTTTCTGATGGCTCCCTTTCTGAGCAGGGCGTACTTTTCTCACCTGATAGAGGTAATAATCCCGCTTCTGTTTACGGGCAGCGCAGTGTGCATCATGTTCTCGGCGAACCAGTTTAACCTGGGGCTCGAAGGCGCTTTTTATCTGGGCGGCCTTGTGGCGGCGGTATCGGGAATATACTTTGTAAAGAATGTACCGGTAGTCAGTCCGCTGGTCGGGATCTCTCTCGGCGGCATAATTGGTGCAATCATAACAACCATACCAGCCTTGCTGCAACATAAATGGAGGGCAAACGTGTTGGTTTCGTCTCTTATGATGAACTATGTCTGCCTTTACCTCGGCCTATTTCTACTGTTCCATCACTTCAAGGATCCCGCATCCAGCCAGCATTCCTATCCGATAGGCAGCGCAGCTGCACTTACGCCTCTTATACCCGGAACGAAAATACACTCCGGTCTGATACTGGCTGCAGTGGCAACGTTCTTTTCGTGGCTGCTGCTCTACCGAACAAAGACCGGATACTCCCTCAGAGCAGCCGGTCAGAACCCCACCTTTGCAAAGTATGCAGGACTCAGCGTCGGTTCGCTCGCGGTAGTGAGCAGCTCATAGGCGGTTTTATCGGAGGCATGGGCGGCGCGGTGCAGATGCTGGGCCTATTCAGCCGCTTTCAGTGGATCGAGTTGCTGGGCTTTGGCTGGGACGGCGTTACCGTGGCCATATTTGCAAAAAACAATCCCAGGAACCTGCCTCTTGCAGCGCTGTTTATCGCCTACTTCCGCACGGGTGCTTGGGTGATGTCCTTTAAGGCCGGCGTGCAGATAGACCTTGTGTCTGTCTTTGAGGGGATCATGGTGCTGTTCCTGCTGGCAGAGCAATTCCTTTTGGGCACTTACAGAAAAATGATCTTCAAGGATGCAGATCGCAAGCGCAAAGAGAGGGAGGCCATCGAGCAAGGCAACGATAAGGAGGGCGCACAGGCATGAGTAACTTCTGGGACAATCTTTCAGGCATTTTTTTCAAACGTAAACTTCTATTTCGCGGTAATTCGTGTTACAGCGCCCATACTCTTCGCAACGTTGGGCTGCGCGGCAACGGAAAAGGCTGGCAGCACAAACTTGGGAATGGAAGGGATCATGCTGGTGGCAGCTTTTACCGGCGTGATATTCTCTGCCTTTTTCGGCGGTGTCTGGGTCGGGCTCCTTGCAGCGATCATCGCCGCTGTGCTTATGGGTCTTGCAATCGCCTACTTTTCACTGAAGTTGAAGGTAGATATAATTCTCGTTGGTATAGCCATAAACCTCATTGGAACTGGACTTACGGGTTTTCTGATATACGTGCTCACAGGCGACCGCTCTACCACAACCTCGCTGCAAAGCGGCGTATTGCCCCAGATCAGCATCCCCGGCATACAGGATATACCAATTCTCGGAAGCGTGCTTTTGGGTCACAATGTGCTTACATATGTTTCCTACATGGTCGTTGCGGTCATATCCTTCCTACTGTACAAAACAAGTCTGGGCCTGCGCATATGCGCTGTGGGTGAAAACCCGGATGCAGCAAGATCTGTAGGCGTAAGTGTAAACAGAATCAAGACGATCGCCCTCGCCATATCCGGGTTGTTGGGAGGTCTTGGCGGCGCGTTCATATCTATGGCGTATCTGCCCTATTTTGCAAAGGGAATAACGGCAGGTCGCGGCTATATAGCCCTTGCCGCCTGTGCAATGGGTCATGCTACTCCCATCGGTTCACTGCTTACCTCCATACTTTTTGGATTCTTCTATGCCCTCTCAACCTACGCCAGAACTTTGGGAATACCGGATCAACTGGTAACGATGCTGCCTTATGTAGCAACTCTCGTTGGCTTGGCAATATACTCCATAAGGGCGCGGCAGAAGGAACAGAAAAGGTTGCACCTGAAGGGATAAACCAACGGAGCTGCATTGGATCGAGATTTCATAAAGTGTTTGATCTTGCTGTCTCCTTTCAGAATGGTGTGTCGTAACTTCATTCTACCAGAGCCTGCAAGCGATGTCTTTTTTTATCCTCTTTTCAATTTGCGCAAGTTATTGCACATTATCATCCAGAGTGTTCACATGATGCACGATACACGCAGAAACGTCCCCTCGCACTGCAAAAGACACGACAAAGGAAAAAACAATGTCGTTGCCGGCGCAAAAGTGTGGTATACTGGAAAAAACACCAGTCGGCAGAGGAGCAGTGAAAAGCATGAAGCATGTTCCGTTTTTGGGGAAGCTGATCATCATGGGGGTGATCCCGCTGGCGGTGCTCGGTATCGCGGTTGGCATTCTGTCTTTCCGGCAGGCTGCGCTTGTTGTGAGACAGTCGCAAAAGCGCGTCATCTCCGACACGATCAACCGCATTGACATCAACATCAACGTCAAAGCGCGCCAGTTTGACGGCTTTCTCACCGCCGTTTCCGAAAGTCCCGAGACGGCCCTTCTTTTGCAGGCCGCGGGTGCCGGCACAGCGGATCGCTTTGACAGCCGTGCGCTGCAGCATTTCTGCCGTACGACGCTCGGCTCGTTCGCAGAGGTCAAGAGCGTGGAGCTCTATCTCGGCAGCAGCCCGGTGTTTCCGAGTTGTTCACAGACGCCTGCCCGCCTGCGCTCACTCTATGACAAGGCCGGGCGCAGCAGCGGCGCAACCGTGTGGATGGACGCCAATGTGCACGGAGGCGAAAAAACCGTGACGCTTTGCCGCGCGCTGATGGACGGCGGGGAAGCCGCTGGATTGATCGTTCTTGAGCTTGACGCCCGAATGTTCGGCAGTCTGGTGCTGACCAAGCAGAAGATCCTCAACTATCAGACGACCTTTCTTACCGACCGCAGCGGGACTGTCCTGTACAGCGACAGCGCCATCCACGACGGCTGGCTGCGGCTCGCGCTGGAGCACTACCGCGGCGGAGAGCGGAAATTCACGCTTACCGCCGACGGCGCGCGCTATTATGTCTGCTCGCAGTATAACGCGCTGACACATTGGGTAACGTATACCGTTATTCAGGAACCGGCGCTCTTTCCCGGCGCAGCGCCGCTCAAGCGTTATATCAGTCTCGTCGTGCTCGGCTCGGCCATTTTTGTTTTCGTGTGCCTGCTGCTTTTGTCCATGGCCATTGTCAAGCCGCTTGATCAGCTCAAGGATGGCATGCGTCGGGCGCAGGATCACGACTTTAAGCTCCGGCTGGAAAATGACCGCACCGACGAGATCGGTGCGCTGACCGACAGCTTCAACTGCATGCTCGACCGCATCAACACGCTGGTCAATCAGGTCTACCAGCAGGAGCTGGCACAGAAAAATGCAGAGATCGAAGCGCTGCAGGCGCAGATCAACCCGCATTTTCTGTATAACACGCTTGACTCCGTCAACTGGATGCTCATTGCACGCGGGGAGATGGACATCAGCGCCGTTGTGGTCGCGCTTGGCAAGCTGATGCAGTACAGCATGGACACGGCGCGCGCCATGGTCAGTCTGGAGGAGGAATATCGGAATGTGCGCGACTACCTGATGATCCAGAAAAACAGGCTGGAGGACCGGCTGGAGTTTACGCTGGAGCTGGATGAGACGCTCAAATGCTTCCCGGTGCCGAAGCTGATTTTGCAGCCGTTGGTGGAAAATGCGATCAAATACGGGATCGAGCCCAGCTTACAGCCGGGGCATATTCTCGTGCGGACGCGAAAAACAGATGACGACATTCAAATCCTGGTAAAGGATAACGGGTGCGGCATGGATGAGGCGCAGCTGACGTTCTACCGCAGACTGCTGCGCAATGACCTGTCCGGGCAGACGAATATCGGCGTGCGCAACGTTGCGCGCCGTCTGCAACTGCATTTTGGAGGCCGGTGCGGCTTCAACGTGTCCAGCCGGCCCGGAGACGGGCTGAGCATCACCATCCGGATCCCGGCGCAGGAGGAGCAGTCATGACGATTTTCATTGTGGACGACGAGCCGAAGATCCGCAACGGCATGGGAAAGCTGCTGTCAGCACATCCGCACTGGCAGGTGCAGACCTTTGCTGACGCGAAAAGCGCGCTGCACAGGCTGTATGAAGGCGCAGCGGACGTCATCATCACCGATATTCAGATGCCGGACGCCTCGGGCCTTGACATGATCGAGGCGGTCCGGCAGGTCAACAAGACCGTTCCCATCCTCATTCTCAGCGGCTACAGCCGCTTCGATTACGCACAGCGGGCGATTGAATCCGGCGTGCGCAAATATCTGACAAAGCCGACCAACCCGGTGGATCTGATCGCCGCGCTGGAGCAGATCGAGCGGGAGCAATGTGAGCAGATCCAGCGCCTTCAGCGGCAGGCGCAGAAGGAACCAGACCTGAAGCCGGTCGACAATCTGCTCGTGCTGCGGGCGATCGAATACCTGCAGGCGCATTATGCCGAGCGCATTGGTTTGGCGCAAACGGCGCAGGCGCTGTACATCTCACCCAACTACCTTTCCGAGCTTTTCCGCAAGACGACCGGCATGCGCTTCACGGAGTATCTGCTGCAGCTGCGGCTGGACAAATCGCGCGCGTACCTGTGCGACGTTCGCTATCGTGTTTCCGACGTTACGCAGATGGTCGGGTTTCAGGACGCACGGTATTTCTCCATCTCCTTCAAAAAGCGCTTCCATCTGACGCCGATGGAATATCGAAACCGTTATGCGGGCAGCCATACGCCGGACAGCTCCGGGGAACTATCAAAATAGATAAATTGCACGGAATATTTTTGTATATTATTATATATTGCGCCGAAGAAACCGTAAAAAATAAAAAAAATCGGTAATCTAACACCTTGTGATTTCGGTGGAAATCCTTCAGAATGGAAATAAAGAGATCCCCTGGATCTCAATTTTGAAGGAGGGAATACCTGATGAAGAAGTTTCTTGCAATATTCCTTGCACTCGTGCTGACGATGGCGCTGCTTGCCGGATGTGCTGCAAAGCAGGCCACCGAAGCCGGTCAGACTGCAAAAACCGCCGAGACCGTCAAGATCGTGCTGCTGCTGCCCGGCGAGGTCAATGACCAGGGCTGGAACGCGTCCAACTATGCCGGCGTTGTCGCCTGCAATGAAAAGCTCGGCACCAAGATGGAATACGTCGAGGCTGTTCAGGAGGCTGACTTTGAATCCACCTTCCGCGAGTACGCCGAGCGCGGCTATGACATCATCATGGCAGCCGGCTCACAGTTTGACGAGGCTGCCTCCTCCGTTGCTGCCAATTATCCCAACACGCTGTTCATGGTCGTCAACGGCGCAAAGTGCGATAAGGCAAATCTCTGCCCGCTGTTCCCGAAGGAATATGAGGCCTCCTATCTGGCTGCGATCGTCGCGGGCTACATCACCGAAACCGGAAAATTTGCTATGATCGGCGGCGACCCCAATCAGGCCATGCAGGACCTGATGGCGGTGTACGGCAAAACTGCCGTTTCCATCGCCAAGGAGCGCGGCATTGCAGACGCCTCGTACAATCTCGCGTATGCCAACAGCTGGTCTGATATTGCTCTTGGCAAGCAGATGTCTGAGAGCATGATCGATGACGGCGCGGACGTTGTGTTTGCCTATGCCAACGAGCTTGGCCTCGGCGTGATCAACGGCGCGATCGAAAAGGGCGTTAAGGCGGTCGGCTATTCCTCGGATCAGACGGTCATCGACCCGAAAACGGTCGTGGCCTCCGTTGACTTTGATTATGCCACCATGTACGTCTGGGCGATCAACGAGTGGCTTGAGGGCAAGCTGAAGGGCAATCAGATGATCGAGGTCGGCGTACCTGAGAACATCTATTTCCCGGTCTACACGGAAAACTGCCCGCAGGAGGCAAAGGACGCCTGCGACGCGGCTGTCAAGGCGCTGAAGGAAGGCAGCGTGGATCTGAAGGCGCTGTTTGACTGAGCTTCCACATTTGTAAACCATAGAGGGGGCTGCTGCGGGATTTGTGTGCAGCAGCCCCCTGCAGTTAGGAGAGAACGAGATGGCATGTGTTGTTGATATCCGGCATGTCTCAAAGTATTTTGCCAAGGTCGCAGCCAACAAGGACGTCAGCCTTACAGTCGACGCCGGACAGGTCGTTGCGCTGCTGGGCGAAAACGGCGCCGGAAAAAGCACGATCATGAAGATCCTCTACGGCCTGTATGCCAAGGATGAGGGAGAGATCCTCATCGACGGCGTGCCGCAGCAGATCCATTCCCCAAAAGACGCGATGGCGTGCGGCATCGCAATGATCCAGCAGCATTTTTCTCTTGTGCCGACGCACACGGCAACCGAAAACATCATTCTCGGCAACAGCCGCGGGCTTCTGAACCTCAAAGCATGCAATGAGAAAATCGAGGCGCTGGCCCGGAAATACGGCTTTGACATCCCGGTCGACCTACCCGTGGGGAAGCTGGCCGTCGGCGTGCAGCAAAAGGTCGAGATCCTCAAGGCGCTGTATATGAACGCGCGGATCCTCATCATGGATGAACCGACGGCTGTTCTGACGCCGCAGGAGTCGGATACGCTGATGCAGTTTATCCGTGATTTCACAAAGCAGGGAAATTCCGTGATCTTTATCACGCATAAAATGAAAGAGGTCATGCAGGCGGCGGACAGGATCGTCGTCATGCGCGCAGGCATCGTCGTGGATGCGCTTGAAAAGGCTGACGCGACGGAAAGCCTGCTCGCCAGACTTATGATCGGTCAGGACGTCGAGCCGGAGCACCGCCCGGCGCCGGTCAGACTGGATGGCGCAGAGCCGGTTCTGGAACTGCGGGAGATCCAGCTGCAGCCAAAGCATGCGCCTGCGATTCTGGATCATGTCAGCTTTACAGTCCATGCAGGCGAGATCTTCGGTATCGCCGGCGTCAGCGGCAACGGACAGGACGAGCTATGCGATCTGATCGCAGGCTCCCGCACGGCAAGCGCAGGTCAGATCCTGCTGGATGGAACGGATATCACAAATGCCTCCATCCGCGCTCGGATCGAGGCGGGGCTTGGATACGTTCCGGTCGATCGTTACCGCGACGGTATGGTCATGGACATGACGCTGGCGGAGAATATGTTCCTGAAAAGCAGCTTTTCGGCTCGCTGGGCCAGGCACGGCGTCATCAACCGGAAGGCGCTGGAGGCGTTTACCGCCGAGCAGATCCAAGAGCACCGCGTTAAGGCTGGAGGCCCGGGCGATTTTGCAAGGAGCCTATCCGGCGGCAATCAACAGAAGGTCGTGCTGGCCCGAGAGGTCGATCTCGGCCGCCGTCTTCTGGTTTTCAACCAGCCGACACGAGGGCTGGATATGGGCGCGGTCGACCGGATCCACAAGGTCATTTTGCAGGAGCGCGAGAGCGGGAAAGCCGTTTTGATGATCTCAACGGAGCTCAGCGAGATCTTCGCCCTGTGCGACCGCGTTGCCGTCATGTACAAAGGGCGCATGATGGGGATCTATGAAAACGGCAGCCGCAGCGCCGCGCAGATCGGTCTGCTGATGGCCGGTATCTCGGAGGAACAGGAGGGAGCGCAGGCATGAAAGACAAGCTGCAGATGCTCGCATACAACATTGGCGCTGTGCTGATCGGGCTGGTCATCAGTGGCTGCATGCTGCTGTTTATGAAGGTCAATCCGCTCGCCGTGTGTGCAGAAGCGTTGGGGAAAATCTTCTCCGACCGGTATACGCTTGGTGAGATCCTGGTCAAGGCCTCGCCGCTGATATTTACCTCGCTCGCCTTCGCGTTCACCTACAAGGCAAATCTGTTCAACATCGGTGCGCAGGGCCAGTTTTACGCCGGCTCGATCGCCGCCATTACGGTTTCTCTCGCAATCGGGGAGCACGCGCCAACGCCCGTCGTCCTGCTGTGCTCCTTTGCCTGCGCGTTTGCCGCAGGCGCTCTCATTGGAGGGCTAATCGGTCTGGCAAAGGCCAGATTCGGCGCAAATGAATTTCTTGTCAGTATGATGTCCACCTATGTTGTGCAGGCTCTGATGGACTATCTGCTGCGCACGGTCTTGCAGGAGACCAAGGCGGAATACCTGCAGACCGACGCCATCAGCCGGAATGCGTACCTGCCCGCGATCGTCCCGGGCACCCGGATCCATCTGGGCTTTCTGATCGCGGCGCTTGCGGCTGTGTTTGTCTGGTTTCTGCTTTACAAAACGCCGCTGGGCTTCCGCATCCGCGCGGTAGGCTACAACCGTAATGCCGCAGAGCTTGGCGGCATCCGCAGCCGAACGATCTTTGTCATTGCGTTTCTGATCGCGGGCGGCCTTGCCGGACTGGCCGGCTTTACGGAGATCAACGGCGTGCAGCATATGCTGCTGCAAAACTTCAATGCCTCGATCGGCTCGTTCGGCATCGGCATTGCGATCCTTGCCAACGGGAATCCCATCGGCTGTATTTTTGCCTCGATCCTGTTCGGCTTCCTCAACGTTATGGGGACCACGATGGGGCGGTTGCCGGGACTGAGCATTCCCGCGAGCATCATTGACCTGATCGAAGGCATTGTAATGGTCTGTGTGATCGTCTCCTATTATGTCCGCAGCCGCGCGGAATTCCGGGCGCAGAAAAAGCGCATCAGAAAGGCAGGGGGCTAGAATGGTAAATCTTCTGACCAGAGCGATCATGATGAGCACGCCGCTGCTGCTCGGCGCATTGGCTGAGGTCTTTGCTGAGCGAACCGGCATGATGGTCTGCGCCATCGAGGGGATCTTCCTGCTTGGCGCGTGGGGCGGCTTCGTTGGCGCCTATGTGACGGGGAGCGCCGGACTGGGCCTGCTCATCGCAATGGGCTGTGGGCTTCTGATGGCCGCGCTGTACGGCGTGATCACAGTTTATATGCGCCAGCAGCAGGTCGTCACCGGCACGGCGCTCAATATCCTTGCAGCCGGTATCTGCGCATTCTTTCAGCGCGTGATCTTCGGCATTCCGACCTCGCCCTTGCAGATCGCCACGCTTCCAAAGCTCGCGATCCCACTGTTGAGCAGGATCCCGCTGCTCGGGCCTGTCTTTTTCACGCAGAATATTCTGACCTATCTTGCCTACCTGATGATTCCGGCCGCGCTTTTCCTTCTCTATCGGACTTCGCTGGGCCTCACCCTGCGCTCAACGGGTGAAAATCCGGTCGCCGTCGACGTTGCCGGTCTGAACGTCAACCGGATCCGCTTCCTGACGGTTCTGGTCGCAGGCGCTGTCAGCGGGCTGGCGGGTTCGTTCTATACGGTCGGATACCTTGGTATGTTTACGAGCAATATCATCGGCGGCCGCGGCTGGATCGCATTTGCGATCTGCTTTCTGGGCAACTGGAGCCCGAGGGGCGCTGTGCTCGGAACGCTGGCCTTTGGTTTGGCCGACGCTGTGTCCATCTACATTCAGTCGGTCTCAGGCAGTTCGGCCTTCCCGAATGAGCTGATCATTGCGCTGCCCTATATTCTGACGATCCTCCTGACGATCTGCCGCAAGAACTTTAACGTTCCGGCAAAGCTCGGCGTTCCCTATTCCAAGGAAAGTTGACTGCGGCGCACAGCAGCCGGAATGGAGAGCGACGGACGAACATTCACGGGACTGCCGCAGAATGAAGAGGAAGGAAAAGGGGCTGCTGCCCAGAATCCGGTTTCATATTTTAGCGGGAGAAATCACAGATCACTGCGATTTCTCCCGCTGGTTTCAACGATTGAATGGAGGACGCCATATTCTGCAAAAGGTTGAAATTTACAGCGCTGCCTTTTTCCATTTTCTGATCTTCGTCCGAAACGTTCCGAAAGGAGCAACCGTATTGACGTGGATGAATTTGTAAACCTCCCATACCGCTGTTTTGGTGGCGTCATCCGCCCACCTTCTCATGTGCGGCTGGAACAGCTCCTCCTCGCTCATGGAATCGATCATGGTCTGGATAGCGACGATATTTTCACATAATTTGCCCTTCAATTCCGCCAAGGACAAATGGGCGTGGGTATCCGTGAACCATTGGTACAGGTCGCCCAGCTGGTTCCACTTGAACTGCTCCGACGGTGTTTTCACGTCCATTCCGCGCTTCTCGTCAGCCTCCCATTTCAAAAGCAGCGTTGTCCACCCTACCTGATATGCAAGATTCTCTGCCGGTGTCCTGTCCACACCGGGTACTCTTTTATCCTTCAGGGCTTCCGGGATCGTATCAAACTCGGAATTGTACTTTTCAAAGCTCTGACGGATCTCGTTTTTGAGATCCTCTTTATCCCTGTATGTTCTCAAGACAGTCTCCTTTACCGGTTCTCCGCCAGATATTCCTCCGCGTAGTGGACAGCCACCGCGCCGTCCGATACGGCGGTGACCACCTGCCGCAGCGCCTTGGTGCGCACGTCGCCCGCGGCGAACACGCCGGGGAGGTTGGTGCGGGTGGATTCATCCGCGATGATGTAGCCGGATTTGTCCAGCGTCAGCTCGCGTCGGAACAGCTCCGTCGCCGGGGCGCGTCCCACGCTGATGAACACACCGTCGCAGGCAAGGTCATGTTCCGCGTCGGTGTTGACATCTTTTAGCCGAAGCCCCGTCAGGCGGCTGTCGTGCAGCAGCGCGGAGACGGTGCTGTTCCAGCAAAATTCCACGTTGGGCGCGTTCATCAACGGCTCATGATAGACCTTCGTAGCCCGCAGGCTGTCCCGGCGGTGAATGAGGTAGACCTTTTTGGCAATACGGGACAGGGTCAGGGCGTCCGCCGCGGCAGAGTTGCCGCCGCCCACCACCGCCACGGTCTTGCCCCGATAGGGCGCGCCGTCGCAGGCGGCGCAATAGTGAACGCCCTTTCCCGTGAGCGTATCCTCGCCGGGAATGCCCAAGGGGCGGGGCGACGCGCCGGTGGCGATGACCACCGTGCGGCTCTGAAAGACGCCCTCGCTGGTGTCCAGCGTCTTGATCCTCCCGGAAAGGCTAACCTTGTACACCTCTGCCAGCTCCGTCACCGCGCCGAAGCGCTCGGCGCTCTGCTGCATTTTTTCGCCCAGCGTAAAGCCGTCGATGCCGCTTTCAAAGCCGGGGTAGTTCTCGATCTGCTCCGTCAGCGCCATCTGCCCGCCGGCGGAGAGCTTTTCCAGCACCAGCGTGGAAAGCCCGGCACGGGCGGCGTACAGAGCGGCGGTGTATCCGGCGGGGCCGCCGCCGATGACGATCATGTCATAAAGTCTCTCCATGGCTGTCTCCTTACTGAGAAAGTGTTTCCGTGATAAATGTCTCAATGGCCGCCTTGGAGCCGGGCGCGACAATAGAGCCGATCACTTCGCCGTTTTTAAAGAGCATCAGCGTGGGGATGGTGTCGATACCGAAGCGCTCGATGAGCTGCGGCTCCTCGTCGTAGTTGATCTTGCCTGCCGTCAGGGTGTTGGCGTACTGCTTGCCCACCTTGTCAAAGGCCGGGGCAATGCGGCGGCAGTAGGGGCACCACTGGGCCCAGAAATCCACCAGCACGGGCTTGTCCGCGTGCAGAACATCGTTTTCAAAGCTGTTGGTCGTAATGGTAAGCATCGTAAAATCCTCCTATTTCTGTGCAAAAAGTTGTGTTTCAATATCTGTGATCGTAATGTGCGAGAGATAGGCAGCGCATTCCTCATTCATGCTCCGGTACAGCCCGTCCATCACGCCTGCCATACCGGAGCAGATGGCGCAGTCCCGGTCAATGTCCCCGCTGTGCCACGCGCAGTCCACAAAGCGGGTATTTACCGCCTCCGCCACCTGCCGCAGTGTCAGCATCGCCGGGTCTGCCGTCAGGCGGTAGCCGCCGTCCAAGCCCTCCCGGGTCTCCACCATCCCCGCCTTTTTCAGCCCCGCCAGCACGCGGCGGACGCGGGTGGGGTTGGTGCAGATGTTCTCCGCCAGCGCTTCGCTGCTGAGGGAGCGTCCGCTGTGGCTCAGGCAGACCAGCGCGTGAACGGCCAGATTAAAGGAACTGTCCACCCTTATCCCTCCTTCACAAGCTCGTAGGGCCAGTCGATGACGCCGCCGAAGTCGTAGACGCTCTGATACCCCAGCGCCAGCAGCTTTTGTGCGGCATCCTTGCTGCGGCGGCCGCTGCGGCAGTAGATCAGCAGCGTCGCCTCCTTATCGGGCAGCGCCTCGGGCATTTCACTGCCGATGCTCTCGTTGGGGACAAGGACGGCGTTTTCAATATGTCCGCCGTCGTATTCCTCCCGGGTGCGGACATCCACCACCACGACCTCCTGCGAGGCCATCATCTCATAGGCTTCCTCGGCGCTGAGCTTATGATACGCCGCCTTGCCTGTCATGTCCTCCGCTTTGTCTTCTTTTGCCTTGGACAGCGCGCAGCCGCTCAGCAGCAGCGCAAATAGGACAGCGAAGCCGGCAAGAAATAAAAGCAGTATTTGACGCATAGGGTCCCCTCCAAAGAAACTGTATTTATATTTGTTGCAGTTTATACTGTGACTATATCAGATACAGTTAAGGCTGTCAAGAGGCTTTCGGAAAAATTTGACGATCTCACTGATCGCGGTTGACAAACGGGAGGAGATCGATATAATGAAGAAGAAAAGAATAAGACCTGTTCTTATTTTGAAGGTAGAACATATACAGAACTACAGGGGCAGGGAAGTATGCCGCTGACCCGCTCTTTAAAGCGGAGTGCCTCGGATACAGGGCTGCCTGTTCTTCTATCAAGCGGTTAGAGATGACTAACCAAGATGCGAAGCAGAAAGAGATCCGAAGCCTGAATAAGGAACAGGAAATCGGAAATGGCATCCATGACCGCCTGCATTGCCGAGACACACGCGATAAGGGAGGGGCAGGTGGCCGTACTCAAAAAAGAGATGGGCGTACGGTTGCAAGCGGTACTGCCGGACGTTACGCCGTGCTAGAAGGGCATATCTGCGCCATGCAGCGTTAAGGCAGACTGCACACAGGCGACCTGCCTTTTCTTCCACCAAGCGGTTAGAGATGGCTAACTGAAATACAGAGCAGAAAGGAACTCAGAGCTTGAACAAGGAAAAGGAGATCGAAACTGTTACCCTCATGGTGCGCCGGTATTGCCGGGGCGTGCATGGGACAAGGGGCGAGGCGCTTTGCCCGGCGTGCAATGCACTGCTGGAATACGCCAGACAGCAGCGCGAACGGTGTCCGCACGGAGACAACAAGCCCTTCTGCTCAAACTGCTCCATCCATTGCTACAAGCCGGAAATGCGCCAACAGATGCGCGCCGTGATGCGCTATGCGGGGCCGCGGATGCTGCTGAGCAACCCCATACTGGTGCTGCGCCATATGGCGGAAACCATGCGAAGGAAAAGGAGAAACGCCCATGCCGGATAAACAGCTTTTGCGCCTGTTGGGCGAGGACAAACGATATATCTACCGCGCCGTTTTGTGGATGCTTACGGGCTCTTTGTGCAGCATCGGCTTTACGGCCTGCCTGTGCTATGGGCTTCATCTGCTTCTTACCGATGCAAAGGCATCCTTCTGCCTGCTTCCTTTCGTTTTTGGAGCGGTATGCGCGGCGGTGCGCTTTCTTGCCACTACCCGCGCCGCGGCGGTGCGGGACAGGCTGGGGCGCAGCGTGAAGAAAAGCCTGCGGGCACAGCTGTACGCAAAGCTCCTGCGTCTTGGCGTGCGGGAGACGAAAACCGTGAAGATGGCGGGGCTGACCCAACTGGCCACGGAGGGCATCGAGCAGCTGGATCTGTACTATTCCTCCTACCTGCCGCAGTTTTTCTACGCCATGCTCTCGCCGCTGCTGCTGTTCGGCATCTGTGTCTTCCTCAACTGGCGCGTGGCGGCGGAGTTCTTCCTGCCGCTCCGGGCCTTCGGAAGCGCCTTCCATGTGGCCATGAACGGGATCAGCGCGGGGCGAATGATGCTGACGCTGCTGGAGGAGCCGGAGCCCACATGGGGCAAGGCACAGCCCTGCGGCGGGCGGCTGGAGCTGGAGGATGTGCATTTTTCCTATGCACCTGGACGGGAGACGCTGCACGGCGTATCCGCCGTGTTTCCTGAGCGGGGCATGACCGCCATCGTGGGGGAAAGCGGCTGCGGCAAGACCACGGTTGCCAAGCTCCTGACCGGGGCGCTGCGCCCCGGCTCCGGCCGGGTGCTTCTGAACGGAAAGCCGGTCGAAAGCCTCGACAGGCAAGCGTATTATGCTTCCCTCGCCCATGTGAGCTGTGAGACCTTTCTCTTTTACGACACCATACGCGCAAACTTCCTTCTGGCAAATCCGCGCGCGGCGGAGGAGGAGATGTGGCGGGCGCTTGCCCTTGTGCGGCTGGACGGTCTTGTGCGGGAGCGGGGCGGCCTTGATTTTGTGCTGAACGAGGACGCGGCGGACATCTCCGGCGGGCAGAAGCAGCGGCTGGCGCTGGCCGTAAACCTCACCGCCACCAAGCGGATCTACATTTTCGATGAAGCCACAGGCAACATCGACGCCGAGAGCGAGGGCATCATCATGGAGGTCATCCGCTCCCTCAGCACCTTTGCGGGCGTGACGGTCATTACCCACCGTCTGGCCAACGTGGTGGCGGCGGACAGCATTTTGTACATGGAGGACGGCCGTATCTGCGAGCGGGGCGACCACGCCTCACTGATGGCCCGGGGCGGACGCTATGCCGCGCTGTTCTGCGCGCAGCGAGAGCTTGAGCAAGGCTATCTGGAGCTGATAAAGGAGGCGCAGGCATGAAAAAAGAGCTTTCCCGCAGAAGCGGCGTGCAAATCGCGGCGGAGCTGATGAAGCTCTTGGGTGGCAGGCTTTCCGCCGTTATGCTGCTGGCGGTATTGAACGGGAGCCTTGGCTTTCTGTGCGCCATGGGCGTACCTTTTTTCGGCGCTGTTGGCATCGCAAAGGCGCTGGGCGAGAGCATCCCCCTGTCCTACGGCGCCATTGCGGGCCTCTGCGTGGGCTGCGGTGTCCTGCGCGGGGGGGCGGTATCTGGAGCAGTACGGCAACCACTATATCGCCTTCCGGCTGCTGGCGGTGCTTCGGGATAAAATCTTTACCAAGCTCCGGCCCTTTGCCCCGCCAAGCTGGAAAGCCGCCAGAAGGGCAGCCTTCTCACCATGATCACGGCGGACATCGAAACGCTGGAGGTATTCTATGCCCACACCGTTTCCCCCGTCTGCATCGCCGTGCTTGTGTCATTGGCGGTGATGGTGGTCACCGGCCTTGCTGCAAGCTGGTATCTGTCCCTGATCGCTGCGGCGGCCTATCTGTGCATCGGCGTTCTGCTGCCCCGGTTTTTCTCCCGCCGCATGGCCGAGACCGGTATGCGGTACAGACGGGAGCTTGGAGACTTCGGCGCGTATTTTCTCGACAGCATCAAGGGCATACGGGAGCTGGTTCTCTACAACGCCGGAGAGACCCGATGCCGGACGAACAGGCGCAGGGCGGAATGTCATACTGACAGGAGGATATATGAAACAGGCAAATATTCAAATCACATTCGAGGAAGAAAAGCTCCGTGCCCTCCGGCGATATATTGCCAAGCGCGACTCGACGCTGGAAGCGGAGCTGCAAAAGGCAGCGCAGCGACTCTACGAAAAGGTCGTCCCTGCTGCCGTGCAGGAATACATCAGCGATTGCGAGCAGGATGAACCTGTGCGCAAGCCGCAGAAGAAACCGGAGGTGCCGCGATGAGCGGTCAGGATATTTTGCAGGAGCCGCGACAGGCGGTATTTCGAGTGACCGAAAATGGCGAGAGTATGTATTTTTCTGTGCCAGAATCCGTGGAGCTGTTGCAGGCGGCAGCCCACCTGCGGAACTATCTGTCCGACAAAAACGCGGGCACAAAATTTACAGCCATATTTCCACACGGTGAGAAGATCACGCAGGAGCAGTTCGATGCGGCAGCCGCAGAGCGCATGGAGAACACAGGGTGTATCGCCGGTGCGTATGAGCTGGACTTCGATGCGCGGACGTTTTCGGCACTGAACATCATGGACGGCTGGAAGGTCTACGCGATGCAGGACATGGCGGATGCGGCAGCGCAGGCATATCAGGAAGCGGAGATGTCCGAGGATGACCGCTGGCGCATCTTTCTTGACCGGCTGGATGGACAGGAGCTGACTACGCCAAGCAGACTCACCGCGCGGAATTTTTATTTCGAGGATAGCATCGAGGCGATGGATGACCGAATACTGAATTTTTACGTCGTTCCGTGTTTCAACGTCGACGAAGTGTTCGGTACGTTCGTAGAAACCGATGAAAACGACCATGCGCTGAATATCTATGCCAACTACGATATGCAGCGCCAGCAGGTCTGCGATGAGCTGGAGATCACGCTCTATGGCAGCGGAATCGATGATCAATCTCTTACCTACCATCTGAATGCAGCAGAGAAAGAAGTGCTGCGTGAAAAGATGGAGGCCTACTGTATGCAGCGGGAGCACAAACCGCTGGAGCAGCTCTGTCAGGAGATTTTGCAGGAGCAGGATGCTCCCACGCAGGAGATGCAGCTGTGACCGGCAGCGCGTTCCGCGCCGTCGCGCCCGTGTCGGCGGTTTGTGCGGCTTTCCGAGTGCAGCCGAGCGCGTACCCGCCGAGAGCCACAAAACCGAACGTTGCGCCGCCGTGCGGGGACGTTGCGGGAACGGCAAGCGCAGAAGGAAACCGCCTGCGGGCGGTTTTCGGAGGAGGAAAGAGCCGCAAGCGGCGAAGCAGGACAAAGCCGCGGTGTCGTGCGCACCCCGCGGCGGTCACAACTGCCCGCGGTGCGGGCAGTTTGGGAATTCTGCGCAGGGGTTGTTGCGAAGGCAAAAATAGCCCCGTTGGAGTCAGGAGTGCGAAAAGCCCCGCTGTTTCAGGAAAAACGGCGGGGTTGCGCACGAAAATTGGAGGAATATTGGTATGGCAAGCAACAAGATCAAGTTTCCACTCTGGCTGACGCCGGAGTGCAAACAGGTCGTGGAAGATAACTACCGTGAGGATCAATGCCAGAGCCGGAGCGAGTTCATCGAAAAGGCAATCTGGTTTTATGCAGGGTTTCTGCACACGCTGGACGCGGGCGCATATCTCCCACGCGCCTTGAAGCAGATGCTGGATGGTACGCTTGGCATATTTGCAGAGCGCATCGGTCGACAGCTTTTCAAACTGGCGGTCGAGCAGAACGTCAACAATCACATTCTCGCTTCGGACACGGATATTGATGCAGCGCGTTATATGAAAATGCACGCACTCAGTATGGATCAGGTCAGGGGTACAAACGGAAAAATCTCGTTTGTGGACGTATTGCAACAGGAAAAGGCGCTGTGACGGATGGCAAAGCTGATTCAGAAAAGCGGTTTTCTCAGCAAAAAACGGGCCGGCCGTTATATGAAATACATCGCTACACGCGACGGTGTGGAGATCTTGAACGAGAACGCAGAGGGCATTTATATGCGCTATATTGCTACCCGCCCGCGCGCAGAAAAGCACGAAGGGCACGGTCTCTTTGGTGCAGAGCCGCACGTCGATTTGGAAAAGACCATGCAAGAATTAAAGGCACATGACGGCAACGTTTGGACGATCATTTATTCCCTACGCCGCGAGGATGCCGCGCGGCTTGGCTATGACAATGCGGAAAGCTGGCGCTTGGCGCTGCTGGCACATCAGAATGACTTTGCCGAGGCCATGCAGATCCCGCCGGAACATCTTCACTGGTACGCAGCGTTTCACGACGAGGGCGAGCATCCGCATATCCACATGATGCTCTGGTCAGATGATTCAAAATACGGTTTCCTGCGGAAAGACAGGCTGCTGCACATGCAGTCTGTTCTGACCAATACGATCTACGCAGACGAGCTGAAAGAAATCTATATCCAGAAGGATGTGGCATACAAAGAAGTAACCGAAGCGGCGCGGGCGGTCATGCACGAACTTGTTGACCGTATGGAATCCGTCTCCGAACCGCCTGCATCCGTCCAGCAAAAGCTGTTGGAGCTTGCGCTGGAACTGCGCACGGTCAGCGGCAAAAAGCAGTATGGGTATCTCAAAAAGCCGCTCAAGGACAAGGTCGATGAAATTGTGGACGAACTCGAAAAGCTGCCGGAGGTGGCAGCATATTATTCCGTCTGGAATGGTCTGCGCGACACGCTGGAGGGCTATTATAAAAACCGGCCACGGCAGCACAATCCGCTCTCGCAGCAGAAAGAATTCCGCGCGATTAAGAACGCCATCATTCAGGAAGCGGAGCGTCTACGGCAGCAGATAGATCAGGCACGGACAGCATCAGAGCAGGAAACTTCGCAAGAGGAAGAAGCTCCTTCGGAAGAAACTTCTCCGGACGCTTCTACAAATCCGACGCTTGCAAACGAAAATACTTCGTCCACAGCTTCTCATTCTGTGGGACTTCCGTCCGAATATCTTCTGAATTCAACCATCCGCCTGTTTCACCAGATGGGACAAATCTTCCGCGACAATGCCGCGCCGCCGAGCAACCCAATGGGCATTCGTGTTGACTCGAAGCGCCGCAAAAAGCTTATGCAGAAGCGGCTGGCGATGGGGCATAAGCAGGATGACCATGAGCAGGAACAGGGATATAATCTGGACATACGATAAAACAAGCGGCACTGGTCATACAGCGCCGCCTGCCTAAATATTCGCTTAAAAGTCTTCGATCAATGCGCGTTCACAGTACGCCTTGAGTGCCGGAACGTCTTCTGTTGCTGTCTGCCAGATGCGATCTTTGTCCATCGAGCCATAGTCGTGCGCGAACATATTGCGCATATTCTTGATTGCACACCAGTCCATCTGCGGCTTTGCTTTCTGCACATACGCATCAGAAAATTTTCCGGCGAGCTCACCAATCTGAAGCAGGTTCATGCTGACAGAATCCATGTAATCCTGATCCTCCAGAAAGATATCAAACTCTCGACCGAAGCGGGAAAGCGTTTTTTCAATCCGATTGCAGTACTCCAGAATGTGCGCCAGAATCTGCGCGTCGCGGTTAGGAAAGCTCATACAGCAGCACCCGATCCTTTCGCAGATTTTCGAGGAAGGCTTCGTCTTTGTTGTACTTGAGCGAACCGGTTGTTACAACGTCGATGCTCTTTTTGAGCGCGTCCTCCAAGTCGGCATACAGACCACCAAGGGCGAACAGGCCGCGCAGCTTGGGCGCGTCCACACAGAGGTCTACGTCACTGGCAGGTGTTGCGTCGCCCCGCGCGTAGGAGCCGAACAGAAACACCTTGTCCACGCCGTGCTGCTTTGCAATCGGCGCGACGATCTCGCGGATCTCATCGATCGAATATACTTGCGTTTGCATTCCGTGCGCCCCCTTCCTGTAACCAGTATACCCTAAAACAAAAATCTTTGCAACAGCAGAAAGTGGTGACTAAAATCAGCAAATTTATTGAATTTACCCCAGAACAGAAAGAGCGTGCCGCAACCGTCGACCTCGAAGAATTTCTCCTTCGGCAAGGTGAAAAACTCATCAAATCCGGCCGTGAAAAGCGGCTTGCCAGGGACCACAGCGTCACGGTGCGCGGCTGCGAGTGGTTTGACCATGCCTCGAACGAGGGCGGCCGCGCTGTAAGCTTTATACAAAAATATTACGGCAAGAGCTACGTCGAAGCCATGTCCATGCTGTTGGGCGAGAGCATGGAGCCGGTTTATCCGCAGGCAAAAAAGCAGGAAGCGGCCCAGCAGCAGCCCTTTGCGCCACCTGTTCCGAACGAGAATATGCACCGCGTGTTTGCGTATTTACTCAAAACACGCGGGCTGGACGCCGACGTGGTTTCGTACTTTGCCCGCAGAAAATTACTCTACGAGGACGCAGTACATCACAACGCCGTGTTCATCGGCACGGATGAAGGCGGCTGTCAGCGTCACGCGCATCTGCGCAGCACGAACAGCTTCGGAAAAGCCTTTCGCCTGAACGTCGAGGCCAGCGATCCGCGTTACAGTTTTCATTACAACGGCACGGACGGGAGCCTTTATGTTTTTGAAGCGCCCATTGATATGCTCTCGTATATATCCATGAATCCACATCAATGGCAGGAGCACAGCTATGTTGCCTGCTGCGGCACGTCCCCAATTCCGGTGATGCAGATGCTGAAGCCCGACACAAAAATGGTATATCTTTGTCTTGATAACGATGACGCTGGGCACAAAGCCAGTGAACGAATGGCAGAGCTTCTGCATGAACGCGGCGTTATGACAGAGCAGCTTGTGCCGGAACTCAAGGACTGGAATGAGGACTTGCTCGCAGAGCAGAGGGAGGATTTAGCCCCATGCCTGAGTCTGTAACGCCGCTGATTGCGGTCGGTGTGGTGATCGTTCTGTTCATCGTCCTGCTGTCCGCTCTCACGAACAATTGCTCGCTCAACGGCATCAAGTCCAAAACCGTGGGCGACGGTCAGCACGGAACTGCGCGATGGGCAACCACACAGGAGGTCAAAAAGACATTTGCAAACGTGCCGTTTGATGTTGCTTCATGGCGCGCAGGAAAGAATTTGCCGGAGGTGCAGGGACTGATTCTCGGCAGCACGCAGCGCGGCAAGCAGCTCGACGCGCTGGTCGACTGCGACGACGTGCATTGCCTGATGATCGGCGCGTCCGGCGTCGGTAAAACCGCCTTCTTTTTGTATCCAAATCTCGAATTTGCCTGTGCCAGCGGCATGAGCTATCTAGCTTTGGATACCAAGGGCGGTGCGACACGTTGCAACACAAGGAGTGCCTTGCAAGCACTCTGAAACTTGCCGCACAGAAATGTGAAGAACTGTTCAATCGAATTAGATGGTGAAATTCCATCTCTGTACAAAACCAACGGCGAAGATGGCAGGCATAGCCGGAGCCGGTACAAGTGCTAATACTCCAATATGCGGCTGGTAACTGTAATTGCCAGCGGTATAAAGCTTGGTGAAGTCGTAACCTGAACGCCTAAGTCCGTGCAAGCGGATATGGAATATATGGTGCGGGCATCCGTATCCCATGGTTAAGGTACATAAAGTTTGCTCAAGCCTCGTAACGTGTCGCCGTCGAAAGGCGGATCATTGAAAACGCAGCACGACCCTCGACCTTTGGAGTGCTGTCCTTCTTCTGAAATGGAGAAGTGTCGTTCGCAGTAGAATTGTGGTTTAAACTGCGGCAGGGTTTTCCGGGGTATAGCTCCGACCTAAAGGATACACAAAAGGATAGATTGAACGGAACGTGTGAGAGTCTGTGCCGGGAGCCTTACAGGGCAAAGAACGGTACGGAAAGTCAGCGGTTTCATAGTAGTCTGAGGGCGGGAAAGCCGTCTACATGGCGAAGGGAACCAGACAGACAAGAAGAATGAACACAAAATAGAAAATCCCATATTCCCTGAAATAACGGGTTCCGTACCACGGAGGTGAACGCCGTGCATTTGAACGGAAGATTTTCAAGTGAACGCGAACTGCGTGAAAAATTGGACTTCATCTATGAGAAATCCAAAAGCGGAAGCTCTTTTCATGGGATACTTGAAGTGGCAAGCAATGAAGTAACCATCATAACGGCAATCCACGCGATCAAGTCAAACAGTGGTGCAAATACGGCTGGTGTTGACCGGCGCAAAATGGACAGATACTTACAGATGGACAGGAGCAAGCTGATAAGTCTTGTGCAAAGCGCATTTCAGAATTATCAGCCGAAGCCTGCCAGACGGGTATATATCCAGAAAAGCAACGGGAAACAGCGACCACTCGGCATACCGACTGTGCTGGACAGAATCGTGCAGGAATGCCTGCGAATTGTTCTGGAACCGCTGGTGGAAGCAAAATTCTTCCCAAACAGCTATGGATTCAGACCCTATCGCTCGGTGCATGATGCGGTGCATATGGTATTTCATTATGCGAACCTGAGAGCAAATCGCAAATCATGGTTTGTGATCGAAGGAGATATAAAAGGCTTCTTCGATCACATCAACCATCGGATATTGCTGAAAAAGCTGTGGCATATCGGCGTCCATGACAAACGGGTCTTAGCTATGATAAAAGCCATGCTGAAAGCCGGATACATGGAGCAAAATACGTTTTTCAAAAGCGCGGAGGGAACACCGCAGGGTGGAATCCTGTCACCGCTGCTGGCAAATGTCTATCTGACGGCGTTCGACTGGACAGTTGGAAGAATGTATCAGCATCCACGGCAGCAGACAGCATACATCTGCTCGGATAGAGCACGGCTCTTGTATCAGGGGGTCAGACCGAAATATCTTGTACGCTATGCGGACGATTGGGTAATCCTCACGAACAGCGAACAGGAAGCCCACAGGTTTCTTCATTGGCTTCAAAAATACTTTACCCACAGACTGAAAATTGAACTATCGGAAGAAAAGACGGTTATCACGGATATGCGGCAAGCGCCTGTGAATTTTCTGGGATTCAGCTTTAAGGTTCGGCAGACAGCATACCAGCCGGATAAGCCGAGACGGGAGATCGCAATGAGCTACCCGAATCCACAGAAGCTTCAAAAGGCAATCCGAAAGCTGTGCGACGGCGTAAAAGCCGTGCGAACCTGCTCCAACGATTCATACCGTGCGGTACAGATTGAAACGGTCAATGCACAGATTGTTGGTATCGCAGAGCATTATAAACACGTTTTATGCTCGGAGGCGTACCACAAAATTGACTATGCGGTGAACAAATGCGCATACAAGGTTTTCAAGCGGATATACGGAAAATCGGTAAAAGATCACGTTATTCCGTTGGAGAATCTGAGCAATCGCCCGACCCGCCATGCAGGTCATAAGGATACCGCGCTTGCCATGCAGATACATGGTCAGTGGATTGGTTTCACAAAAGCGTATCTGACGCACGCGGCGCACGGCGGGCATGGCTTTCATTAGAAAATCACACCGTACACTGCGGAAGGGCGAGAGTTGTACCGGCGCAAAGCGAAGAAAAGTGCGCCAAAAGACAGACCACCGCTGTATGACGGAACAAATCTTCTGGAGCTGTCCGCGAAAAAGCCGCTTTACAATTTTGAGTATTATATGAACCGTGAATATGCCTTTAACCGGGACAAGGGAAAGTGCGGATGCTGCCATATAAACCTCAATCCGGGGCATTATCACTGCCATCATATAAACCCAAAGCTTCCGATTAACCAAATCAACAAGGTTCAAAATTTAGCTTGGGTGTGTGAAAACTGCCACAAAGCAATCCATGGAAAGGCTGCGCCAAGTTACGCGGTCGGACAAGTAAAAGACAAAATTGAGCGTTTTCAAAAACAACTATAATCCGTTTTCATTCTAAGCGCAATCAGGCGTGAGCCTGCTTGCGTGTCGCCCGATCGGGCGACTTGTTTGTTGGCACGCCGGATGACGGGAAACTGTCACGTCCGGTGTAGAGTGGGGGAAAATCCGGCGACCGCATCAAAGGATTACCTATCACTATACCTCGCACGAAATTACGGCACGATTGCGAAAAAGTACTATGGCTACCACGTTTCCGTGGTCGATCTTCGCAATCCGATTCGTTCGGATGGCAACAACCTGATGACGTTGGTCAACCGCTATATGGACGTGGCGCGTGAGCATCCGGACAACCTTGCAGCACGGGCGAATGCAGAAAAATATGCAAAGATCCTCGCCAAAACCATCGTCAATCCGGGCGGCGACGAGCAGGATCGCGGGCAGAATTCGTACTTCTATGACGCAGCAGAGGGCGTGCTGGCAACCGTGATCATGACGCTGTCGGAGTTCATTCCACCGGACAGCGCGGGACATGACAAGCGGCACATCATGTCCGTGTTCAAGCTGGTGAAGGAACTGATGGCTCCCATGGGAAAGAAGAATGGATTTCAGGTTCTGATAGACATCCTGCCGGATACGCATAAGGCAGGATGGATGGCGACCGCAGCAACCGGTTCCTCCGAACAAGGCATGGCTTCCGTCATGTCCACAGTGCTTTCCCGTCTGAATTCATTCATCGATTCCGAGCAGGAGCAGGTGCTTTGCTATGACAGTCCAATCGATGCGGAGCACTTCGCCTCCGAGAAGTGTGCGATTTTCCTGATCATTCCGGAGGAAGATCCGACGAAACACTTCATGGCGGGGCTTATGATCCAGAACCTGTCGCGGGAGTTGTTTTCCATTGCGGACGCGAACGAAGGAAAACTGAAAAAGCGCGTGGTATTTTACTGCGACGAATTTGGCACGATGCCGCCCTTTGACGTTCTGCCGCTGTTCTCCGCAGGCCGCAGCCGCAAGCTGACGCTCGTGCCGATCATCCAGAGTCTCGCGCAGCTCGAAAAGAATTACGGCAAGGAGGGCGCAGAGATCATAGCCGATAACTGTCAGGACACGATCTTCGGAGGCTTCGCCCCCAACAGCCAGACGGCGGAAACGCTGTCCAAAGCCCTCGGCAGCCGAACCGTTCTGACCGGCTCTGTCAGCAAGGGAAAGGACAGTACAAGCCAGAGCTTGCAGATGGCAGAGCGTGCGCTTTTATCGCCAGATGAACTGAAAAGTCTCCCGAAGGGTGAGTTTGTTGTCATGAAAACCGGCACGCACCCGATGCGTACCAAGCTGCAATTATATTTCAAATGGGGCATTTCATTTGAAGAACCGTATCAGGTACCGGAGCGCGCCCAGCGCGAGGTCTACTACGCCGGAAAGGAGGAATTGCTGATGAATATCAAGAAAAGTCTATATTCCCAACCGCAGCCGGTCACGGCATCAAAGCCGGACGACTATATGAGCAGCTATGCCGAGAAATGAGCTTCTTCGGCTCCATCTACGCCGATCCCGACCTGCCGCACCGGGCGCGAACGGTCTATATGTACCTCCGCGACCGTGCAGGCGGCGGGAGCTGCTGGCCGGGCATCAAAACAATAGCCCGCGACCTGCACCTCTCGCCGCGCACGGTGCAAAGGGCGCTGAACGATTTAGAATGCGCCGGATATGTCCAGCGACAACGCCGCCACCGTGAGAATGGAAGCTGCACATCAAACTTATACATTATAAATGAGGTCAAATAGCAACGCGGACGATCCCCGCCAGGGGGAACGTCCGCGCTTTTGCTGTCACCAGCGCC
>ENA-ORLY01001321-ORLY01001321.1-human-gut-metagenome-genome-assembly--contig:-NODE-1321-length-30156-cov-4.083646_pt1 | contig 30156 bp, 19 predicted proteins | sample MGYA00243071_ERZ508832 | MGnify/ENA primary metagenome ERZ508832 (study PRJEB26277, sample SAMN04329777) | human gut metagenome | biome: human-associated habitat | host: Homo sapiens | place: USA... | reverse complement strand
CCATCATGCGCAATATCTTTATCAACAACTACAGAAAAGTAGTACGTGATCAGACTTTCGTTGACAGAACAGAGAACCTATACCACCTGAACCTCCCGCAGGAATCGGGATTCGAGAGTACGGAAAGTTCGTATGACCTGAAAGAAATGCACCGCATAGTAAACTCGCTGCCAAAAGAATACAAAGTGCCTTTTGCAATGCATGTTTCCGGATTCAAATACCGCGAAATTGCAGAAAAGCTCAATCTCCCGTTGGGAACCGTAAAGAGCAGGATCTTCTTTACACGCCAAAAGTTACAGGAAGAATTGAAAGATTTCAGATAACCATATTATATGACCTAAACCGACAACTAATCAATTTCCATATAATTTTTAGTGTAATTTTTTAGCTGCATTAATTCAGGAGCAAGAGGAAGAAACTTCCACACTTGCTCCTTTTTTTTTAGTTTATTATCGTTCGGCTTCAAAAACGCTGTAAGCCGAAGCGAAAAGTAATTCGCTCCCCAATCAGCCATAAAAATAGCGAATTTTCAAAAAATGCAGTATCTTTTTCAGATAAATCACATTCAACCGGCAAAGCTGCTTGTACTCTGTATTTTCCCGCCCCTTCGCCGGTTTCACCTTCCTTGCTCAAACATCCTATTCATAGGTAATCCAGGGCAAAGGAAAGTTTCTGCTCCCTATGCTCCGTGCAAATGTCTTCTAAGGGCCGTACATACGTTCCATAAACCTCAAGTATACGGATATCCCCATACGCCAATCAGTATCCGCAAACAAGTATTTCCGGACATAGCATACTCTACAACACATTTAACCATTTTTTACAGGGGCATTATCATCTTTTGCCAAATGTTTCCTTATATTTGAACAACAAACATGGAAGATTATTCCAAATATGGAAAAAGTAAAAGAAAACATGGAAAAAGCAGAAGAAAACTATAAAGTGCCGAACCTTGAAAAAGGGATTGCAGTCCTTGAGTATCTGTCACTTTACACGATGGGGAAAACATTGCAGGAAATCAAGTCGGAACTTGATATTTCGCAAACTACCGCTTACCGGATTCTGAATACTTTGGTCCGGTTAGGATACCTTATATATAATGAAGATACCAAGCATTACAAATTATCCCGTAAACTATTGACACTTGGATTCAGATCGCTAAACGAACACAATCTATTGGAAATTGTCCTGCCGCATCTGCGTAATTTGCGTGATCAGGTGAAAGAAACAGCCTGCTTCGGAGTATTAGGAGATCAAAAAGGCATATTTATCGAACAGGCACAAGGACACCATACCTTCCGGTTCGTACTTTCACCGGGAAAACCTTTCGAACTGCATTGTTCGGCGCCCGGAAAAGCTATCATGGCTTATCTTCCTAATACTGTCCGCGATTATTATCTGGCACAGATGGAATTTACACGCTACAACGCACGTACAATTACGACCCCGGAGGCTTACATGGAAGAGCTGGAGAAAGTACGCAGACAAGGCTATGCCATGGACAACGAAGAAGAACTGAGCGGAGTAGTCTGCGTCGGCACACCGATCTTTAATTATACCAGTTACCCGTGTGGTGCCATTTGGATTTCCGGTCCCAAAGACAGGCTATCGAAAGAGGTAATCCGCCAATCCGTAGAATATATAAAAGATACGGCACAATGTATTTCAAGAGAGTTAGGATATAGTCACATATAAGAAAAAATATATACTATGACCCCCCCCAAGCAAATATTGAAAAAGATAATCGTAGCTGCTTTTTTGTGCAGTCCTCTTTCGTTTGTCTTTGCAGGAAATCCTCCACTTTTTCCTACAGATATCACCTTGAACGATAAAGGGGAAATTCTGATTACAGAAAAAGGCAGAAACCGCATCAGCATCTTCTCACCGGATGGTAAAACACTTCTGCGTACGATTCCGGTAGACGAATCTCCTACCGGTATTCTTCTGGATGCCGACAAGGCATATGTCACTACAAATGCTGCCACCGGACATTTACAGATTATTTCTTTAGAAACCGGCAAGCAGGAAACCGCCATTGCAACAGGTTCCGGTGCCTGTTATCCGATATTCGGCCCGGACAAAAAACACATATATGTATGCAATCAATTCCAGAATACGGTTTCAGAGGTCGATCCGGCAATCCACCAAGTTATCCGTTCCGTAAAAGTCTTGCGTGAACCCAAATCAGCACTGTTCAGTAAAGACGGAGAGTACCTGTTCGTGACAAATTTTCTGCCGGCCCAACGGGCGGACGTCGACTATGTGGCTGCCTGTGTATCAGTAATCAGAATGAGCGATTTCACCAAGGTAAAAGACATACAACTGGCCAATGGAAGCAATGCACTTCGCGGCATTTGCATGACTCCTGATGGTAAATATATTTATATATCACATAATCTCGGCCGTTTTACTGTTCCGACTTCCCAATTGCAACAAGGATGGATGAACACCAGTGCCTTCAGCATCATAGATGTAGCAAAACAAGAATTCATCGGAGCGGTTGTTGTTGACGAGCCGGAACGAGGAGCAGCAGGCATCTGGAGCATCGTCTGCAACGACGAAACACTATTCATCACCCACTCCGGGACCCATGAAATCAGCGTTATCGATCATAAGGCAATGCTGGACAAGTTTCTGAATTATCCCAACAAATCGATGTTGGATTATGACCTGAGATTCCTGTACGGCTTGCGCAAGCGTATTCCATTGGAAGGAAACGGCCCCCGCAAAATGATCATGGAGAATGGTAAACTCTATATTCCCACTTATTTTGCCGACATCCTAAACATCGTAGACGCCCAAACTTGCGAAATAGCCACAGCCAATCTGAATCCGGACCGGGAAGAAAGTGCGGAAAATAAAGGAGAACGTTACTTCAACGATGCATCCCATTGTTTTCAAAATTGGCAGAGCTGCAACGGATGCCATCCCGGAGACGCCCGTACCGACGGTATGAACTGGGATTTAATGAACGACGGAGTCGGCAACTCCAAAAACTGCAAGAGTCTGTTATTCAGTCATCCTACCCCTCCCAGCATGATATCCGGTATCCGTGAAACCGCCGAATGGGCTGTACGTGCCGGCTTCAAGTTTATCCAATTCTTCGATATCACCGAAGAAGACGCCGTTTGTGTAGATGCCTATCTGAAATCTCTGCGACCTGTTCCAAGCCCTTATCTGGTCGACGGCGAACTGTCCGACCTCGCCAAAGAGGGTCGAAAAATTTTTGAAAAACTGAACTGTACGGAATGCCATAGCGGCCCCTATTATACCGACCTGAAGATGCACCGTATCGGTGAAGACATCGAGTTTGAAAAAGGATGGGATACCCCTACTCTTCGTGAAGTATGGCGCACAGCACCCTATCTATTCGACGGCCGTGCCGCCACCATGGAAGAAGTGTTCGAAATACATAAACATGGAATTGACAAAAAAGTATCTAAAAAGGAAATCAAAGCACTGACAGAATACGTAAACTCATTATAAACCAAAACCACTGGAAAACAATGAACTATTGCGAGAAAATACGGTATAACATATATACCACCGAAGTAGCAGATTTTACAACGATGGCAGACACCTTATTGGCGCAATTACCGAAAGACGAGTCCATATTCAGACTGGTATTCTTCGGTACTCCGGCAAACAATGAAGAATATGTCACACGACGTAGCATCCTGTGGAATAAGATACAGCAACGTTATGAAGATCGTCTGCCTGTAATGAGTTATGTATCACAACCGGCGTTGGACGGTGCCCTCACTTTGGAGGTACACAGCTATCGGGCGGATGAAAATGACCACATCACTTATCATCCCAACAAAGGTTTTCCATATGTCACGCTGGAGAATGCAGACGGCCGTTTTCTTTTTGCCGGTGGTTTTCACAGCGACATACTGGATTTTAATATCCAACAACAGGCCGTTGAAATCTTCCGCTTGGCAAGCGAGGTTCTGCACAAAGAGAGCTTCCCCATCGAAAATATCATCCGGCAATGGAACTATATCGAACAAATTACCAGTTTTGACGGTGCCGACCAGCATTATCAAATGTTCAACAACGTACGCAGCAATTTCTACAATCAGGCAGTATGGACGAACGGTTATCCGGCAGCCACCGGAATCGGGACAAACTTAGGCGGTGTTCTGGTAGATATCGATGCCGCCGTATTCACACGCCCTGCCTGCTTTGCTACCCCGATCGACAACAAATTGCAGATTGCCGCCCATGCCTACTCGCCGCAAGTATTGGAAACCGCCCAACAACAAAAGACGACACCCAAGTTCGAACGTGCCAAAAGTATGACGTTCGACGACAAAAAACTTATCTACGTATCGGGTACAGCCGCTATCCGGGGAGAAGAGAGCCTGACCGGAGTCGGTCTCGAACGGCAGCTTCACATCACAATGGAGAATATAGCCCAACTGACCGGAGATGCACAACTGAAAATGCTGCGCGTCTATCTGAAAAACAAATCCGACTATAAGGAAGCGTACGAAGTATTAAGCAGTTATCAACTGGCCATTCCTGTCTCTTATATGTGTGCAGATGTATGTAGAGATGAGTTATTAATCGAAATAGAAGGGATTGCCATAAAATAAAACCCAATTCCTCCAGATTACACCACAGCAAAATCACTAACCTAATAAATAAACAAAAATGAAGAGAAAGCTAACAAAATCAGTAGCCTTAGGAGTAGTTATACTCGCTATGGCTGCATGTACCGGCAAAACATCCAATTCAGAAACCACCTGTTGCGAAAACGGAACATGCACCGAACAATGCAAAAACGAATGTAATAACAACAACTGTAAAAACAAAAAAGAAATGACTTATTCCAAAAAGTACACAAATGCCGATTTCTACAAAGACGGCAAATTCCAGCAAGATGTTGCCATGGAGGCAATGAAAGACATGTTCGCATTCTATGATGTTCCTTTCACTAAATTGATGGCGACCGATATGTGGGTCACTGATTTCGGATTGGGAGACTTTGAAAATGTAGGTATGGGAGGCATCTTTTGGGTGAACAATGAAGAACAAAGATATTTTGCACACGCCATTTATCTGCTCCCCGGCCAAATGATCCCCGAGCACGCGCACGTTGCCACCAAGTTCCCCGCCAAGCACGAATCATGGATGGTTGAAAAAGGATGGGCTTACAACTTCTCGGAAATTGGAGAAGAAACTCCGAATGCACCCGCCATACCGGCTACTCACGGCCCTATCAAAAGCAAGAATTTCGTAATACAGCAAGTAGGTGAAGTATTGCCGTTGAAACAACTGACTACTTTCCACTTCCTGATGGCCGGCCCCGAAGGAGCAATCGTTTCCGAATGGGCTACCTATCATGACAATGCCGGATTGCGTTTCACCAATGCCAAAGCCGCGTTATAAATATCCAAAGCTGCATTATAAAACAAGAAAATAGCAACACCTTATTATCAACTCCATGAATAAATCTTTGCTAATAGCTCTTGCATTCTTATCGGCTTCCGCCCTGGCCTTTGCCGGGCCGAAGCCCAAGAAAGCGGAGACGTGGATCGACGCTTCAGTGAAAGCGAAATCCGAATTACGCTCGCAATTGCAAAAGGCGGGAATGCCCGTCATATCCAAATGGATGAAAGCGAAAGATAAAGCCGAACCTTTCGTAGTAGACTTGAAAAACTGTAACCAACTCATACTCATTACCTCCGGTGGTCCCGACGGTACCGGGTATGACCATGCCGTATGGGGAAACGCTCGCTTTATTACAGCCGACGGTTCTTCCGTCTGGTTGGATCAGATACCGTTTGAATACGGTGTAGCCGGTTGGGACAAACCCAGAACCAACATAAATGCCAATGGCAAACCGATCCGGATTGCAGGCAAACCTTACGAACACGGAATGTTCTGCCATGCCAACGGCACACTTATCTATCCGGTCAAAAGCGAATATGTACGTTTCGAAGCAGAAGTAGGAATCGACGATGCCTCAAATACCGGCAGTGTATTTTTTCATGCATTGAACGTACTGCCTACGGCTGCTGCCAAACAGTTATCCGAGAAATATCCGGACCAGATAGGAATGCTGAACAGCCAAATGGGAGAACTGGATACCTGGTTAGTCACTGTTGATGCGTCTATTGAAAAACAGGTAGTAGAAGGTATGGCCAACAAGCTGAAAGACAGTGCTTACTTCAAAGACCTGATCCGGCAGGTAGCAGTAGAAAAAGACATAGACACACAGATACGTAAATACCTCGAATTATTTGAGAAGATACAAAATGTCTACGAGGTACAGAGCGAACTGGAATGGCTCAACATAGAAGCCATCAAACTGGCTTTTGCCGACATGAAAAAACAACAGGGGTACGATGCCGCAAAGTACGAACCTCTATTCAATGAACTGCTGAGCCTTTCTAAAAAAGGGTTTAACGCCATTTATCAAAACAACGCACAGGCGTTGGCAGATGCCCGCAAGGCATTAGAGAACAAACAGGCCATCCTGCTCGGCAATCCTCTGTTGGATGGTGACAAAATTGTAGCTACCCGTTTCAAGTTAGGTACACGTGCCCGCACGGCCATGGCACCGGATTTAGGTACGCAATCCAATAACTGGAGCAATCAGGAGTCTGCCCGCCGTAGCGGCTTCGACGCGGAAATTGTCGAATTATCCAATTTGCGCGGTGACATCCAGATGCGCCGGGTCTATAAACCGAAAAACACTTCATCCATTGCCGACCTTAAAATGCACTGGGACGGTGACCGGGTAATGTTTACCGCAACCATGCCGGACAACCGCTGGAACATACATGAGGTAAAACTCGATGGAACCGGTTACAAAACATTAGTCGAAAACAAAGAACCGGACCTGGAATTCTATGACGGTACTTATCTGCCCGACGGTCGCCTGATTGCCATCAGCAACATTGGTTACCAGGGAGTTCCCTGCGTCAGTGGTTCCGACCCGGTAGGTAACATGGTTCTGTACAATCCCCAAAATCAGGATATGCGCCGCATCACATTTGACCAGGATGCCAACTGGAATCCGGTTGTTATGAATAATGGACGTGTGATGTATACACGCTGGGAATATACCGACCTGATGCACTACTACTCCCGTTTCGTGATGCACATGAATCCGGACGGCACAGAACAGAAAGCCCTCTTCGGAAGCGGCTCCGCCTTCCCGAACAGCACATTCGACATCCAGCCTCTTCCCGGCCACGCATCGGCTTTCGTAGGCATCATTTCCGGTCACCACGGCATTGCCCGCTCCGGCCGCCTGATACTGTTCGATCCGACCAAAGCACGTAAAGGTGCGGCAGGTATGTTGCAAGAGATTCCGTATCGTAACCGTCCGATCGTAGAGATCATAAAAGACGAACTGGTAAACGGTGTATGGCCGCAGTTCATCAAACCGACTCCGTTGGACGATAAATACTACTTGGTAGCCGCCAAACTGAATCCACAGGATTTATGGGGCATCTATTTGGTAGATGTGTTCGACAATGTGACTTGCCTGATGAAACAGGAAGGTGAAGGCTTTATCAGCCCGATCATCGTACGTAAAAATGTTACTCCGCCCGCCATTCCGGATCGTGTGAAACTGAATGAAAAGGAAGCAACCGTATTTATCCAGGATATTTATGAAGGAGAAGGCCTGCGTGACGTACCTCGCGGAACCGTGAAAGAACTCCGTCTGCATGCCTACGAATACGCCTATCTGAAAACCGTATCCGACCACAACTGGCACGGGATTCAAAGCGGATGGGATATCAAGCGCCAGTTGGGAACCGTGCCCGTGGAAGAAGACGGTTCGGTGATTTTCAAGATACCGGCCAATACGCCTATATCCATACAACCGGTCGACAAAGACGGTGCCGCCATCCAATGGATGCGTAGCTGGCTGACCGGACAACCGGGTGAGATCGTATCCTGTATCGGATGCCACGAAGACCAGAACCAAATCCCCGTACCCAAACGCGTGATTGCTTCTCAACGTGCCGCTCATTCCATCAAAGCACCCGAAGGTGGCGTTCGCTCGTTCACTTTCGACTTGGAAGTACAACCGATCCTCGACCGTGCCTGTATCGCCTGCCACAACGGTGAAAAAGCATTCGACCTTCGTGCCGGAAAGAAAGATGAACACGGCTACGGCCCTTCTTATCTGAATCTGCACCCGTATGTGCACCGCCAAGGCCCGGAAGCCGACATGGCTGTTTTGCAACCGTACGAATATCATGCAAACACCAGTGAACTGATCCGTATCCTTAAAAAAGGACATGCCAACGTAGAACTGACCGATAAAGAGTGGCGGACGTTGTACAATTGGATTGATTATAATGCTCCGGACAAGGGCTATTTCAATGCCAACAAGATTACCGATTTCCCCTACCAGGGTTACGACCAGATTGAACGCCGTACAGAGCTTACCAACAAATATGCCAATGGCATGGGAGTAGACTGGAAGAAGGAAATTGCAGACTATGCGGCTTATCTGAAGGGCAAGGGAGAGATAACTCCTGTCATGCCGGAAGCTCCTGCACCTGTGAAAGAAAAGAATATAAAGGTGAAAAACTGGCCTTTCGATGCAGATGCAATCAGAGCCATGCTGGCCGATGAAAAAGAGACCCGCAAAGAGGTGACATTGGCTCCGGGCATCCAAATCACATTTGTACGTATTCCCGCAGGAGAATTCCCGATGGGTAGCTGGAACGGCGCCGATGACAACCGTCCTGTGTCTAAAGTAAAAATCGCCAAAGGATTCTGGATGGGTGAAGTGGAAATTACCAATGAACAATACAATGTCATCTTCCCCGATCATGACAGCCGGTATGTAGATCAATTATGGAAAGACCACGTACACTTCGGTTACCCGGCCAATGAGCCGAAACAACCGGTAATCCGTGTCAGCTACAATGATGCAATGGAGTACTGTAAACAGCTGAGCGAGAAGACCGGTCTGAACATCACACTACCGACAGAGGCACAATGGGAATGGGCTTGCCGCGCCGGAAGCGACTCGGATTTCTGGTATGGCAATTCCAATACCGATTTCGGCAAACTGGAAAATCTGGCGGATGAAAATTGTAACCAGATGGCCGTAAGCGGCATTGACCCGCAACCGATGTCGAAAAACTCACATTGGTATAAGTATTACTCTTATCTGCCTAAAGAAGAGAGTGTGAATGATGGAGCCATGAACCAGGTCGATTCCAAGAATTATCAGGCAAACCCCTTCGGTCTGTACAGCATGCATGGAAATATCGCCGAGTGGACACGTTCGGACTACCGTCCTTACCCTTATACCGAAAAGGCGAAAACACCTTCCGAGTTTAAGGTAGTACGGGGCGGTTCGTACATAGAGCGTCCCAAATTCGCGACTTCTTATGCCCGTAAAGCCTACTATCCGCATCAACGGGTGTTCAATGTAGGGTTCCGTGTAATCATAGAAGACTAACCGTTGCAATACCAAACCAAACCTATGTACCCATATGCCAATTGGCATGTGGGTACATTAAAACTCTTATTTATTATTCAATTGACAACCCAATGAAAGTAACCTTTAATAAATTACTCTCTTCTTATGTAACAACGGTCGTTTTGTTACTTATCTATGCTGTTGCCCTGGCTGCCGCTACTTTCATTGAGAAATATTACGGTACGCCGACAGCCAAAACAATGGTCTACTATTCTCCCCTATTCTTCCTGCTTCAATTGCTGTTAGTCATCAACTTTCTGGCAATCGTCATAAAACGTTCCTATCTCAAAAGCCGGAAATGGGGTATGCTGACTGTTCATTTTGCTTTTATCATCATCCTGCTCGGTGCGCTTACTTCCTTTTTATTCAGCGAAGAAGGTATCCTGCATCTTCGTGAAGGAGAAACAAGTAACCAAATCGCCGTCCGGACCTCCGACGACCGGACCGGCATCCATATCCTCCCTTTTTCAGTGGAGCTAAAGAAATTTACACTGACCCGTTACCCCGGTTCATCCAGCCCTTCTTCCTATGAAAGTGAAGTCATTGTACACGTAGACGGCAAATCCCGTCCGGAACGAATCTTCATGAATAACGTGTTGGATGTGAAAGGTTACCGGTTCTTCCAAGCATCCTATGATCCGGATGAACAAGGAACAATCCTTTCCGTCAACCGTGACGTGGCAGGACGCAACATTACTTATACCGGCTATCTTCTGCTGGTCATCGGGCTGCTCCTTTGCTTTACCGGCAAGAATTCCCGTTTCATGCATCTGAGTCGCCGGCTGAAAGAACTTCACAATGCCGGAAATATCATCGCATGTTTACTAATGATGATTCTCGCATTCCCCGTAAACAGCCAAGCAAACGATGGAAGGCGAGAGATGGGAGACGAGAGATGGGAGATTGTACAAAAATATATGGTAAATCCGGGGCATGCCGAAGTATTCGGTTCCTTACCGATGCAATCGAATAGCGGGCGAGTGATGCCAATCAATACTTTTTCGTCTCAAGTACTGCGGAAACTGCATAAGTCGGAAAAGATCGGCGGTCTCAACTCCGATCAGTTCCTGATCAGTTTGTTGATAATGCCGGATATATGGATGCAAATTCCCTTCATCACCGTTTCCAATCCGGAGTTGACAAGTTATTATAACCTGTCTGCCAAACAATGTGCATACATACAATTCTTTGACAACGGCCACTACAAACTGCAAGAAAAGTTAGAAGAGGCTTATAATAAAATGCCGAACCAACGCACGCGTTTCGATAAAGACCTGATGAAACTGGATGAGCAGATCAATATCTTTCACCAACTCATCAACCGCCAAATGTTGAACCTCTTTCCATTGGAGAATGACCCCAATCATAAGTGGTATGCTCCGGGAGATGACTTGTCCGCTTTTGCCGGAAAAGATTCCATGTTCGTATCCCGCATCATGGACTGGTATCTGGAAGAAGTGCAGGAATCGCTGAGAAGTAATGATTGGACAAAGGCTGATGAAGTAGCCGGCATGATCAATACCTATCAGCAAGCCAAGAACAAGACACTCGATATCAGTCCTAAAAAGATACAATCAGAATTAAAATACAACCGGATGGATGTGTTCAGGGCTTGCAAAATCGGCTATCTGGTTCTGGGCGGTTTATTGCTAATCTTCACATTCATTGCCCAGTTCCAGTTCCGGGAAAAACGTTGGACAAAAACACTGATCTGGATATTGGGTATTCTGGTTCTGATCGTTTTTCATTATCACATGTATGGCATGGGTATGCGGTGGTACATAGGTGGATACGCTCCTTGGAGTAACTCTTATGAGACTATGGTATATGTGGCTTGGGCTACCGTCCTTGCCGGTTTGTTGTTTGTACGCCGCAATCCCCTGACTCTTGCACTGGCCACCCTATTCGGCGGGATCATTCTTTTTGTATCCGGTCTGAACTGGATGGACCCGGAAATCAGTACGCTGGTTCCTGTCCTTAAATCTCCGTGGTTGATGTTTCATGTGGCCATCATCGTCGCTGCTTACGGTTTCTTCGGTATCAGTTGCCTAATGGGCCTGACGAATATGATAATGATTGTTTTTGCCGGAAAAGAGGATAACAATCCGTTGATCAACCGTATCAAGGGGCTCAGTATCATCAATGAAATGTCACTACTGGTAGGGCTTGCCCTGATGGCCATCGGTACCTTTTTAGGAGCAGTCTGGGCCAATGAATCCTGGGGACGTTATTGGGGATGGGATCCTAAAGAGACTTGGGCATTAATTACAATGGTTATCTATGCCATCGTCACCCACCTCCATCTGATTAAGCGCTGTAACTCCCTCTGGTTATTCAATGTCACATCGGTCATCGCCTTTTCTTCCGTCCTGATGACTTTTTTGGGAGTTAACTATTTCTTGAGCGGTATGCATTCTTACGGCCAAAATGAACATGTAAACAACATACTTATATATCTGTACTTAGCTTTCGGAATCATCATTGTTCTGGCTATGCTGTCTTATAGAAGCTGGAAAAAGAATCCGGAAAGGAGGAGGAAGTATGATAAGTAGTCAAGTAGTTAAGTAGTAAGTAGTGAGTAGAAAATAGTATAGTAAATAATAAAGTAGTAAGTGAAATGACAGTCAAGTAAGTAATAAATAATGAGTAGTTAGGGAGTAGACAGTAAGCAGTAAAAAGTAGATAGAAGACAATCAAATCGTAGAATAGAATTCCCAGACACAGAATCTATCCTACTTGACTACTTAACTACTTAACTACTTGACTACTTAACTACTAAATCACTTAACTACTAAATCCAATCACTTAGAAAAAATAACCATTTAAAACAAATCAATTATGAGAACATTCAACCATGTAGGTATCGTCACAACCGAACAAAAAGAAAATGCTTTCTTTAACGAAAGTCTCAGCGTATGGCTGACAGACTACAGTAAAAGTCCGAACAGAATCGAGTTTTTAAAATTCGAAGAAGGCAGTTGTATGCCCGAACTCGTACAGAAACAAGGACATATTGCTTATACAGTTCCTTCACTTGAAGAAGAATTGAAAGGGAAAAAGGTGATCTTCGGTCCGGCTGTTTGCGATGAACATCTCACGATTGCTTTCATTGAAGAAGAAGGCATTGCGATCGAAATAATGGAAATCAAATAAGAACTAATCAAAAAAAGGAGGACAATACCATGTCAGACATCAAAACAAAATTCATCAACGATCCGGAACAAATAACTCCCGAATTGTTGGAAGGCTACACATTAGCCTATGCCGATCAGGTAAAACTCGCAGGTGAAAACATCGTAGTACGCACCCACCCGAAAGATGAAAGCAAAGTAGCTATCGTCACATTAGGCGGCTCCGGCCACGAACCGGCGTTAAGCGGTTTTGTAGGCGAAGGTATGCTGGACTGCTCGGTAGTTGGAGATATCTTCGCAGCTCCCGGTGCACAACGTCTGTTTCAGGCCTTGCAGTTAATGAAACGTGAAGCCGGTATCCTGTTGGTCGTACTGAATCATTCCGGTGATATCATGAGTGCCAACATGGCATGCCAGTTAGCAGAACGGGCGGGTATCAAAGTGAAACAAATCGTCACCCATGACGATATCAGCGCAGGAATCGATGCAAATACCGATGATCGCCGTGGTTTGGCCGGTTGTGTCCCTTTATATAAAATAGTAGGAGCCGCAGCCGAAGAAGGTAAATCTTTAGACGAACTTATCGAAATCGGCGAACGCTACAACAATCAGGTAGCTACCCTTGCCGTAGCAATGCATTCCTGCACACATCCGCAAAATGGGCCAACCATTACCGACCTGCCCGAAGGTATTATGGAAATCGGTATGGGGCAGCATGGCGAAGGCGGTGGCGGCCAAAAACCGCTTGTATCCGCCGATGATACGGCAGCCGAAATGGTAGACCTGCTCTGTCAGCAGCTCAAACCCAAAGCAGGAAACAAGATGATGCTCATCATCAATGGTGTAGGCGCTACAACTCACATGGAACTGAATATTATCTTCCGTAAAGCCTATAAAGAGTTGGAAGCCCGCGGACTGCAAGTCGTAGTCAGCCGCATACAGGAAATACTAACTGTACAGGAGCAAGCCGGTTTCCAGATGATCATGGCTATCCTCGATGAAGATCATATCGATTATTTGAAGAACAAACGTTCCGATGCACCTTACTGGACTACCATCGGAAAATAAAACAACAAAGGAAATGACACAACTGACCATTGATAATTTTAAAACAATGCTTGCCACTGCTTTATCCAACATTAAAGCACGCGAGGATGAATTTTCCAAACTCGATGCCGTCATTGGTGACGGTGATCATGGACAAGCCATCGTAACAGCTATGAGTGCAATCGTTGCCACGGCCGAAAAAGGGAAAGAGTTCAAAACGATGCTGAACGACATGGGATTCGATGTCATGATGCAAGTAAGCGGCTCGACCAGCACGCTATTAGGGGCTTTCTTCTTAGGGATGAGCGACCATGCAAGTGGTACCGAGTTGGATACCAATGCCGTAAAAGCGATGTTTGCCGGAGGTCTTGCCAATGTGCAGAAGCAAACCAAAGCCCAGAAAGGTGACAAAACAATGATGGATGCTCTGATACCCGCTGTCGAAGCTATTCAGAATTGTCCTTCCGAAGATATCAAGGACGTCTTGAACGCAGGAGCCGAAGCAGCATTGGCCGGTGCCCAGTCCACCATCGATCTGAAAGCAAATTTCGGACGTGCCCGTAATTATGGAGAACGTTCCATCGGCTACATGGATAGCGGTGCCGCTTCCTGGAGTTGTATGTTCGCTTCCTTTGCAGAAGCAGCTAAAGAAAAGTAATTTATTCAGTAGTCAAGTAGTTAAGTAGTCAAGTAGTAAGTAGTAGATAGTCAAGTATAAAAAAGCAAGTAATAAAATTGCATGTAGCAAGCAACAGTAGTAGATAATTAAATCATTAAGTATAAACTTCAGATGCAAATCTATTCTACTTAACTACTTACTACTTGACTACTTACTACTTAACTACTTACTACTAAATTATCATTCAATAATAACAAAATAAAATGGCAGATTTAGATGATTTAAGAGAAGGCTCAAACTTCGGTTTGAATATCGCCGCTCAACAACAACATTTTCATGTGAAAGGTGCAGAAAATACATCATGGGGTATGAAAGACCGTTTATCACGTATCTTCAACCCGAAAACAGGTAAATCCGTTATGTTGGCTTGCGACCACGGATTCATCATGGGCCCTACTTCCGGTCTGGAACGTATCGACCTGACAATTGTTCCGTTAATGGAATATGCAGACTGTCTGATGTGTACCCGAGGTATCTTGCAATCCGTTATCCCGGCTAACACAAAGACACCTATCTGTCTGCGTTCTGATGCGGGCACCTCTATTCTGACTGATTTGAACGACAATGTATTAATCGATATCGAAGATGCTGTCCGCATGAATGTATCGGCTATGGCTGTCATGCTGGCCATCGGTGATGAGGCCCACGAAGCAAAAACAGTAGCCAACCTGTACAAAGCAGTCGACAAAGCAAGCCGTTACAATATTCCCGTAATGGGAGTAACGGCAGTAGGGAAGCAGATGGCGCGTGATGCCCGTTATTTCGGACTGGCTTCACGTATCTGTGCCGAAAACGGTGCTAATATCGTAAAGACCTACTATTGTGACGGTTTTGAAAAAGTAGCAGCCGCTTGTCCGGTTCCGGTCGTTATTGCAGGTGGTAAGAAACTTCCGGAGAAAGAAGCTCTCGAACTTTGCTATCACGCTATTAACGATGGCGCTGCCGGTGTAGACATGGGACGCAACGTATTCCAAAGCGAATCTCCTGCTGCCATGATTCAAGCAGTACATGCCGTGGTACACGACGGACTTACTCCGGAACAAGGTTTTGAAATGTTCCAGGATTTATCTAAATAACGAAAGATTCAGAATTGGGAACCAAGTCAGACAGGTTCCCAATTTTCTATTAACACACATGCATGATGAAGAAAATATCTATATTTTTATATTTCATCCTTTTTCTTATTTCCAACACTTCCGGACAGAATAAAACGGAAAAACTACTGTTAGGTGGTTCCGGTTGGAATAAGATTGTCATCATAGACAAAGAATCGAAGCAAATAGAGTGGGAACATCCCCTACAAGAAGGATGGGAGTGCAATTCAGTAGCCGCTACACCGGACGGCAACATCTTGTTCTCCTACGGCAAGGGTGCCAAAATGATCAACCGCGACCATCAGGAGATATGGAATATCACCGCACCGGACGGATGTGAGATGCAAACAGCCCGTGTACTATCCGACGGCAATTATCTGTTGGCATGGACAGGACATCCGGCTGTGATCATGGAAGTAAGCCCGAAAGGTAAAATTCTATCGCGTACAGAATACGAAACAGGGATCGACCATCCCCACTCCCAGTTCCGCCAATTGAATAAAAATCCACGTGGAAACTATCTTATCCCGCTTATATCCACTTCCGAAGTGCGGGAAGTATCCCCAAAAGGTAAACTGATCAGCACTTTAAAAACGGAAGGTACTCCTTTCACGACCCTGGAATCAGTTAACGGAAATTACTGGATAGCCTGCGGTGACGGACACGCATTGGTAGAAGTCAATCCGGATAGCCGTCAAGTCATCCGCCGGTATAGCGAGAACGATATTAAAGGAGCCCGTCTCTTCTTCACTGCCGGCTTATGCAAAGGCTCCGATGGAAGCCTTTACATCTGCAATTGGCAAGGGCACAGTCATGATGCCAACGAAGCAAACAGTCCGCAGCTTTTCGAAATAAACCATAAAGGCGAAATTGTATGGAGTTTGAATGATAACCGGACATTCGGGATGATATCCACTGTCAGTATCATAAACTGATTTCCTAAAGAAAGCATATGTGCCAATACGGTATATTTCCGGTTGGCGCGTTTGCTTTATTGGGAACCTTATTTCATAGAAGATTCTCTATTAATGCTGCATTGATCGAAGATCCTTCCGGCAAGAAACAACGTATAGGAGTCAGTAATATAATTCGTGGATGAGAATTCAAAGCCTTATAACTATCTATCAGATGTTGATAATCCGCCATGAACTCATCTTTATATTTCCAATTTTGCGGCTTCGTATCATTAGTTCCCAATTTTATCAATACAATATCCGGTTGAAAATTTTGTGATTCAATGTACTCTTTCGTTTTTAACATAAGGATAATCTCCTTGAGTAAGAAGGGTTCTGCCCGATACCCCATAATTTCTGACCTCATAACCATCACCTAAATAAGCTTGCGGTTATGCCGGATAAGAGTTTTGATCGCGATTGGCAATGAATGCTCCATAAGTTATACTGTTTCCTATACAAGCCGCTTTTACAGCCGTCTTCTGGGAAAACAGATTCGTACTCAGAAACAGGAACATCCATAAATTCAAAATGAATTTTAATCTCATTGTTATCAGTAATTTATAATTCGGTTTAACGTTTATTCCTTTTACCAGATTCTGTTCATGATACATCAAGAACAATCTTTGGCATCCTCATTTAATATTTTTGTAAAAGTACAAAAATTATATTCCGATAGACATAAACCGATCAATGTTTTTTCACAAACAGCAAAGATCACCTTGATCGTCACAAAAATAAGAAACTATTGATAAAACCAATATCAACATTCTCTCAAATACGATCAATAAAGTATCCATAATTTAAAAAGACAAACTTCAAATACACAAAGACAATAAACAAATATTTTTTTATTACAACGATCTATAAAAAAGGGGAAGAAGTGCATAGAGAAATCATACGATAATATCCGTAAATCACACCCATTTCAGATACATAATATCAAGAGCTGAAAGATATAACAGGGTTCTGAAACACCAAAAATAAATGACAAACAGCAAACCCTATAAAAAGCTATATATCAAGCAATTATATAACACTATTTTTTCTCTAAGGGAAACGGGTCGAAACTCTACGAGGAACAACCCGATTCTCTACGAGTTTCGGGCCGTTTCCCGTAGAGAAAACAAACGGTTGTCCATAAGTTTAAACAAAATAGAGAGACTAATGATTAGAAAAGAACATCCAAGCGTAAAATAAAGATAAAGTGAAAAAAGAAAGTGCCTATTACCTCCCGGCAACAAGCACTCACAAAACTTTTAATACAAATCTACAATTACCTTTCTCTTGGTAAATGTTCCGTCGGATAACTGTACAGGATCCTCCACATTCCATTTCATCGACACCGATTTACTCAAATAATCAAGTATCTGAAACAACGATTCATTCCTGAATGTGGCCCGAAATGTGTAATTCTTGCCCGATTTATTATTGAAATGAATATCGACATTAAAATGCCGGGACAATCTTTTCAGCATCTCATCCAAAGAAGTATTTCTAAAAATCAGTTTACCATCCTTCCAGGCCGTTTTTTCAGAGACGTCTACCTTAGATTTCATAAACTGCAACGCTTTTTTATCAAAAAGCAGGCGTTCACCCGGATTCAAGGTCTCGGAAGTCCCGTAAACCGGCATAAACACGCTTACATGGCCGGACTCCAAGACCGTCTCAACATAGTCTTCACTTTCATAAGCACTAACATTAAAACGGGTGCCATAAACGTATACACGTATCCCCGAAGGAGTATTCACATAAAAGGGATGTTCCTTGTCGGTTTGTACATCAAAATAAGCCTCACCTTGCAAATCGACTTCACGTCCCTCTCCCCGGAACACGGTAGGATAACGAAGCGTACTTCCGGAATTCAGCCAAACGACCGAATTATCCGGCAATTCATAGCGGACAACAGAACCGACAGAAGCTGTAATATCTACATATTGCACTTTTTCCTCCGGCTCATTGAAATATAAATATCCCAATATGACAGATGATAAGAACAGTGGCAAAGTCAAGAAAGCGGCATATTTAATCAGTCGAGTTCCGATTTGCCTATTCCGTTTCTTCCTGATCCCTTTTCGAGTTCTCTGATAAGCAGCTTTCACATCAATTGCTTCCATTGCCTTTATATCATCTCCCAAAGCCAATGCATTCTGAAGATCATGAAAAAGTTTCCGGTGCTCTTCCGACTCATTCAGCCAAACCTCTACTTTCTCTTTCTCAGCCTCCGTACACAAGCCTTTACAGTAACGAAAGAATAATTCCGAATCTTGATATTCCATCTATTTCTAAATTATTTAGAAGCCTCTCCCCAACCCTCTCCGTGGAAGAGGGGGTACAGATACTATTGTCTATTAATTAGTTACAAAACTAACTTAGCTCCCTCTCCCACGGAGAGGGCTGGGGAGAGGCCTCTTTTTTATTAGTTTCTCGCTTTTTTAACCCCATTCACAAAGTGCTAAATTACCATATTATTGGCAGATACAACTGCAAGTATAAAATAAATTTGTTAATAAACAGCCAAATTGGAGATAAAATTAAGAGATTCATAACTCTACAGGAGAAATTCAACTCATGGATATTACAATCGAAACCCGGCCGGTAGGACAGCTTCCCTACTTTTTTTTGATTTCTGAAAAAAACAAATCCAATCCATGCTTTTAGAAAATAGTATTTATTATTTTTGTAACGCCATCAAGCCGATAAGAACTTTAATTGTATATAATGAGAATATCCCTACACGAAAGTAACGACGAAAAAGAATTCCGGAAGCTGTATGAAGAATATTATGCTCCCTTTTGCATCTACGCAAAAAGGTTCATAAACGATATGGCTATTTGTGAAGATATCGTTTCTGATGTATTTGCCTCTCTTTGGGATAAACGAAACTCTATTGAATTAAAGAAAGATACCGCAACCGCATATCTGAAAATATGTGTACGCAATAGTTGTCTCAACTATTTAAAACACTTGGAATACGAATGGAATTATAATGAACTCTGCCAAAAGCAACCACCTGTCTATGCCACAGAATCAGATAGCGTATATACCTTAAACGAACTTTATGATATGCTGTTCAAAGCATTAGAGCGACTCCCTCAAAACTACCGCATTGTTTTTACTAAAAATTTCTTTGAAGGAAAGACTCATGCGGAAATAGCGGAAGAATTAAACCTAAGCGTAAAATCAATCAACCGATACAAACAAAAAACAATGGATATGCTCAGAAAAGAGTTCAAAGAATACCTGCCCGTATTGCTATACCTCATCGTCGTACAAAAAGAAATGCAGTCTATTATATAAAAATGGCTACAAACCATATTTTCAACAATTTGTAGCCATTACAATCAACTTAAACCAACTCTTTATTTCTTTATAATTTTAGCTGATTTCAAGATCATATCATTTTTCATGACTTTCAGCAGATAGATACCGGAAGTTACATCCAAATCAATATGAACCGTCTCGTTATTCACACAATCTTTCTGTAATCTTTTTACCAACATACCTTTTGAATCGTAAACAGTCATAGTATAAGTACCTGCATCTATCAGACCTACGGCAACATTATCCGTAAATACCGTCGGGGTAATCGTTACATAATCTTTATTGATATCTTCAATACCGACTCCACCTTTTTCAACCTTTACAGTTACTTCTTTCACATCCGTACCATAGGCATTTGTAACTGTCAATGTTGCCGGATAATTTCCTTCTTCTTCATAAGTGACTACCGGAGCTTCGATATTTGACAAATCGACATTAGCAGCTCCCTTGAAGTCCCAAGTCAACGTAGCTTCCACTTTAGTATTACCGGAAAGCCAGGTAGAACCCGGAACAATCGAAGGAGTCAGATTATCATTATCGTTCATAGTCGTCCCTTTAAAGACACCACCCGGAAACTCTTCACCGGCCTTACCCAAATTGGGGAATTTCTTGTCATTATCAGCACACTTGTCTTCAAATATCCAATATCCCTGTAATCCTGCCGGTACTTTGTCCGGAGTATAGCCGTACATAGCCACTGCCATCTCTTCGTCAGTCAATGCCTTATTCCAGAACTGAACCTCATCGATCGATCCCTGGAATCCTTCCGTACCCAAAGAATACAAATCATAAGAAGTTTTAAATGAAACGCTCTGCTCAGCAACACGCTTACCATTTACATACAGACGAACTTCTCTATTATCTCTATCCAATACCATAGCGATATGATACCAAGTTCCGATCTTCACTTCTACTCCGGAGAACATGTCCTTAAAGTCTGAGCCACGATCACGTCCCATTAAACAGAATTGTACTTGACCGGTCGTTTTTTCTTTCTCCAGATAAATCCAGGTAGATCCCCAACTCGGGTTTGTACCCAAATCACGCAAAGACATCACCTGTCCGGCCAGATTAGTCGGTTTCACCCAAGCAGCTATAGTAATAGTAGAAGGAGTCCCCAAAACCGCCGGATCGGCAGCAAAGAAATGAGTACCGTCAGTCAAGTCGATAGCATTGGAAGTATAACCTTCACCCTTAATACCGTTAAATGTAAATGTTACATTCTGAGGTCCTTCAGAGATATCGATATCTTCATCAAAAGTAAAGTCAGCTTTCGGATAGCGTCCGGTCGCTTCAGGAGTAACAACCACCAGCCCGTCATATGTTTTCTGATATACGGCATCCGGGTCTTCCGGTGACGGATTATCAAAACTTACACTCAGATTATACAAACCTACAGATGGGCAGGAAGCAGTAATAGCCTGTCCGTCTTCTTCCTTGACAGTAGTTCCGTCTTCTGCTGTTAAAATCCAATGAGCAGTCGGTATTGTAGGGTCTTCCAACGAGATAGTAAACTCCTCATCCGGAACGATTTTACGACCGTCAAATACAATACCCGTCTTGTATTCATACTTATGTTCGAATACCTGATCAAGCCAAGCGATTTCCGAACGGGTAACACCGTCGGGGGCCACTGCACGAACTCCCATTTCAAATGTCTTGCTGGTAGCAGTCAGCTGTACCACCGTTACGGCTGCCCATGAAGTCGTACGGTTCACCATTTTAGGTTCACCTCCGTCCTCACGTACCATTACTTCATAATACCAAGTATCAACATCATCATTATACACGGTAGTCCATGGGTCTTCGCTGTCTTTAGCTTTCCAGATCAGTTTGATTGTTTCATAATTATAAGCAGAATGATTCATTTGCATCTCATAACCGTCTGTTATAATAGTCGGTTTTACAGGATTGAATGTCTTGGCAGGATCAACAATTGAAAGTTCTCCTACATTCACGGCATATTTCTCATCCGTATTCTCTATGGTTACTCCCAAGCAAGCAATTACATCTCCATTATTGATTCCCCAGTCACTCAGTTTCCAGGTAGCAGTAGACCATTCGCCCGCTTTTGCCGCAGGAACAACTACTGATTTAAACTGATCTTCCGATCCTTGCAGGCTATATGTCAACTTCATTTTGGCATCCGTTCCTTCTTTAACTTTATAAACCAAAGTCGCTTTTTCAGAACCTTTCACCGCAAACTGAGTCTTAAACAAGCGAACATTCGATTTAGTAGTCTTGCCACTAAATTTCAAGCTGTTAGCTCCCATATAAGCCTCATCATAAGAAAGATCACATTTTATCGCATCAGCAGGTACGTTTCCGTTATCGTCTATTACCCACCATCTCCAAGTCGGCATAAAGTCCTGCATACCCAGATTATACCATTGGAAATCACTGAATTTCTCCCCTTTTTCATAGTTACAAAGCCCGTTACCCAAGCTAAAATAAGTGACAAAAGGCAATTCATTCAAAGTACTCTGCGCAACAACCTTTGTAGCTACACCATTAAATTTCTGCATATTGGCATAAGAAAGGTCTCCTCTCGACGTGATATATTCAGGGGTATTTTTCGGATTACGGTTACCACCGCTGAAGAACATTTCCAGTTTCTCCGTATACACCTGCGACTGAATCTCAGGAGCCGATCCCTTATCCGTACTGTTATAGAAAATATTATTTTGGCTATGTTCACCCCAGGTACCGATAGAAATTTCGTTCTCCATGATAGATTCCCAGCTATCGCCTAATCCACGAGTTCCGATGTGCTGCCCCGTATACACATCAAAAGGACTATGTCCCAATGACTTGGCTGTTCTCACCGCATTAGTAATCTGGCCGGATCCATGATTATAATTCAAAAAGAAATGATCGGCAACCTGTTTCGTCCTATCATCACGGTAAGCAAACCAGTTTTGATTGCTTGAATACAAAGTATTCATAGAAAAAGAAACACCACCGGAGTTCAGCATGGAATCATACCAACATAAGTTCCACTGATCTCCCCATCCTAATTTTTCAGCAGCCTCACGACAAGCAACCAGGAAGTCCTGCAATTTATTTGCCGTATCCTGAGTCATACTCACCTCCGGATTGATGCTCCAACCACTAATTCCATAATAACGGAACATCTTCACCAGTCTTTCCGCATTCACAAACTTTCCGCCTTCTTCTTTAAACAACATGGCAAAAAACTTAGAAGGAGCATTTTGTGACGGCTTGGTGTAATCAATCGTACTTCCGGAATCAAAGAACACAAGCACGGAATTCCGGACACCGTTTTTATGGCAAACATCTCCAAATGTACCGGAAGAACGCAACATCGGTTGATTCCATCCACCATGTACATCCAGATAAGACCACATACTGAATATATCGTTTCGCATAGTATAAGACGGCAAATTCAATGTCCAATCACCATTAGAGATAGGCATCCACCAAAGTACCTTCTTTCCTTTAGCATCCTCGGCAGGATACACCTGTGTTTTTTCATTTACAAAACGCTCACGCGGGCGAACGCGGGAAATAAAGAAGTTTTCTTCCGGATTCTGTCCGGGTTCCCAAGATTCAAAATTCTGACTGTCATACCATTCCCCACTGTTGAAAAGAGGTACATACATGTCCATCCGCACTTCCGTCTGTGCGCAAACAGAAGATGCCAGTAAAAGTGCAGTACTGCACAATAAACTAAACCTGTTTTTCATAATTAATTTAATTAAATTGATAAACTAAAATATTTCTATCCGTATATTATTCAAAATTTCCTTTGTCTACATCCCACCATAAACGGGTACCCCCATTGTCCGGCCCTTTCAGCAAGCCGAGTGCCTTATTCACTTCCTCCGTATTACCCCGATATTCGCTTTGTGTAAAAGGCAAGCGGCGTATCTGAAGTTCCGTATCGATAGCCCCGTTACTATAATTCAAGTCCGAAGGGATAGGTATCAATTTAGGATAACCTGTACGGCGATATTCCGTCCATGCCACAGAAGACAAAGTAGGAAAGAAAGAAATCCATTTTTGAGTGATGATGCGTTGCAATTTCTTTTCCGGAGAATCTTCATCATGCCACCTTACCGAAATGCGATTGATACCGACCTGCTTACCATTCTCCTCGATATAATAATTATATTCCTGATTACGATAATTGATATAAGGAGCAGAACCGAAACCACCTTCAAACAGTTCCCAATCAAAATCACCGCCTTCTTCAGTATTGATAAACCCGTTGATATAGCTTTCGTAAGTACCGGCCCATCCGGATTCATCTCCCAATACACTGGCCCAAGCACTGTGAATTCCTTCGTTATACAGGCTTTCCGGAGTTCCGTCTCCCATATTCCAGTTCCTCAACATACCTTCCGCACGGAGAAAATAAGCCTCAGCCACACGCAATACCGGCCGGGGCCCCTGTTCCGGAATACCAACACGGCTCGTTTTAGAGTATCCTTGATATTCGGTACGGGTCATCGGCACTCCCTGCCGTACTCCCAGATATTTGGTAGCTTTCTCCACAACAGGAGACAACTCGTCATCCGTACTATAAATATCCGCATTATTAGTAGCAAACCATCTTTCCAAGCGAGGGTCTGAGTATCCTTGTAAGATAGAGATTATATTAGCATTGGCACGGGTATCATTCCATAAGTCTTCAATACGGAAAAGCATCAAACCGGATTTCAATACCACATCCGAATCCGAATTTGTCAACACTCCGTCTCTTACAGCATCTTCGGCTTCTTTCTGAGAGTCCGGATAAACCTTCACCAACTGCATGGCAATACGCAAACGCAATGTATTGGCAAATTTGATCCATTTATCGATATCTCCGTCACAAACCTTATCCGCCCGTTTAAAATCATCCAAGAGGTCCTGAGAAGGACTACTGTCACGAAAATCTTTCAACCATTCAACAGCCTCTTTCAGGTCTTGAAACAGACGCTTGTAAATTGTTTCTTCAGAATCATAATAATACGTATCCGAACCTTCCAACACACAAGAATACTGTGCAGGACCATAAGAAGTAACTACCGGTAAAATAGCAGCTACATTGGCAATCTGCATCATGGCTGCCAGTTCAAAGCGTTCCAGTGCTTTACACTGCGGTATATATTGGCTGGTATACTTAAACACATATAAATAGAAGTCATCATATGTCTGAGCACAATGGTCCGGTCTGAGTTGATAATTATAATTATTCGATCCACCGAAATCATTCACCCCCATCATAAAACCGGCAAAGATATCCGTAGTAAGATTCGCCCAAAGTTGATAGCGATGTTCCTGGGGAGGAATAATATTGTCCAACGGACTTTGAATCTTATCCACCATATCGGTTACCGAATCATCGACACCTTTCGGGTCCGTATTAATTTCTTCAAACTTATCAGTACACCCCGTAGACACAAGGCACAAACCAATAAAAGCCGTAGCCAAATGAGATTTATATTTAAATAAACAATTCTTCATATCGTTTTTATCTTATGTATTAAAAATTCAGCTTCAAGTTTAGTCCCCAGCTACGTGTAGCAGGCAGACTGAATACGTCGATACCCTGCCATCCATTTCCCGTAGAACCGGAAATATCAGGATCACAAGGAGACTTTTTATACAAGAAGAATAGATTACGACCGACAACAGAAGCAGTCAGGTTCTTATTCATTCCAAATAAATTCTCGAATGTATATCCGACAGAAAGTTCCCTCAAGCGGAAATTAGTGGCAGAATACATATACTCCATAGCATTAAAACCGGCATTTTGTGCACGCCCTCCTACTCTCGAATAATATTTCTCCGCATCGATCATGGAACCGTCCTTATTGGGTACTCCGCCGTTCAAACGAGCATCTCCTGTCGCCTTAGATACTCCGTATCCATCCATAATCGCTTCGGTCATAGAAAGCACTTTACCTCCGATTTTACCGTCAACCAAAGCATAGATATTCAGATTCTTCCAATTGATCGTATTAGACCATCCCAAATGGAATTTCGAGTTAAAGTTTCCGGCATAGGTATCGGCATCACTTGTCAACAGAGGCGCTCCGGTGTTATCCAATTTTATATTTCCGTTGTCGTCATATTGGAAATCATACGTATATATATCACCATAAGAGCCACCCTTTTTCAACTTCATAATGAAAGCGGAAGCCTCGGCAAGATTATACTCTTCCAACCCCGGACAAAGTTCTTTTATCTCGTTCTTGTTATAGGAGAAATTGATTCCCGGCGTCCACGACCAATCATGGTTGAAATCAAGACGATAACTTAAAGAAGCCTCGATACCTAAGTTCTCCACATTACCGGCATTAATATTTCTTTTGCTATATCCCGATGCTACCGGTGCCGACACTTGGAAATACTGGTTCTTCGTATTGGCCTTATAGAAAGTAAACTCCGTGCGTAAACGGTTGTGCAGCATTGCCAAGTCAAAACCGGCCTCGATAGAGAACGTTTTTTCAGGTTTCCAATCCGTGAACGGCATAACCGTCGGCAATGTGATGGTCAATTTAGACAAAGTGGCTACCGGACGGGAGTAATATGCCGGAATATCGTTACCTACTACCGAATAAGAAGCACGCAACTTCACCATATCGAACAGATCGTCATTCATATGGAACATCTCGTCCAACAAGAAAGTAGCACCTACCGAAGGATAAAAGAAACTCATACTTTCTGTAAACGCCAACGCGGAAGACCAGTCGTTACGAGCGGTAAGATCGAGATATACCATATCCTTATATCCGAGTTGCAATGTACCGAATACGGAGTTCAATCGTTTCTTGGTATAATTCTCCTGATAGTAGATATCATAATAGTTATCCCGATGGAAGATATTAGGGAAATATACGTTACCTTGAGGCATCTTATACGTAATACCGTTCGCATCCGTCACATCCACTTCATAATATTGGTCTCCTTCCGCATTCAGATAAGTACCGTGCGTCACCTCTTTAGTAAAGCTGGCACCTGCCGTTGCCGCCACTGTAAAATCATTCCATGTCTTATTAAAGCTCACCAAAGCATCTCCAAACAAATGCTCGTAGAAATTCATCGTCTCACTGTACGCTCCCATAGAAAGACGGTAAGTACTGGCATACTTTTCTCTTCTGAAGTTTGTATTATCACGTTCATAACTCAAACGTCCCTGAATACTTAGGCAATCCAATATCTGATATTTCAATGTACCGGAAGTTGTAAAACGATGACGAATTGACTTTCCGATTCCACGGTTCAGCATCCAATAGGGGTTTTGATTATGCTCTTCCAAAGAAGTATAATCCTCTACAATCCAATTTTGAGTAGGCACGGTAGGACGTTCGGCATTAAACAATTCATAGTTATCTCTATAATAGCCGTAATCCACGTTTCTGGGAATTACATACAACCCTACCAACGGATTATCCAACATACCGCCACCCGGTTTGTTTTTCGTTTCCGAATAGGTATACGTACCCGAGAAATCCATAGTCAACTTTTCATTGAAGGCTTTAAAAGTCTGCCGTCCGCTAAGGTTATGGCGCACAAATGTATTGGTAGGCATCACTCCGCGGGAAGAGGTGTTTCCATAAGAGAAGTAACTTTGTGAATTCTGAGAACCGCCACTTACAGCCACACTGTTATTAAAATTATATCCCACCTGATAGAAATCTTTTATCTGATCGAATCCGTCTATATCCATCTGATCTCCCCAACTGTAAAAAGTAGAAGGTTTACCGGTTTTAGAATTCATCGGTACCCCGAACGTATTTTGCAACTCTGGCAGATTAAAAACAGTTTCCGCCGTCATATTGCTGGACACATCGATTCTGATCTTTCCTTCGCGTCCTTTCTTGGTAGTAATCATAATTACACCATTGGCAGCCACCGCACCATATAAAGCAGCAGCCGAAGCGCCTTTCAAGATACTGATACTTTCAATGTCATCCGGATTCATTGTAGACAGGGCGTCTCCCTGGTCAGTACCACCGCCATACACGACGCTTCCCCCATCATTGGTATTATTAGCCATCGGCACACCATCGATAACAATCAACGGATTATTACCACCCTGGATCGATTTATTACCGCGCAATAATATTTTGGAGGAACCACCGGCACCATTGGCATTCGGGGTAATAACCAAACCGGCAGACTTACCTTGCAAAGAATTTATCAAGTTCGCATCTTTTACACGGGTCAGTTCTTTTCCTCCAACAGTCTCAGCTGTATAAGACAGCGTTTTAGACAGGCGCTGAATACCCATTGCCGTAACGACTACTTCGCCAAGCATTTCCGTATCCTCTTTCAAGACTATAACCAGCGGCTTATTTCCGACAACAGTAGCAGTCTGAGATGCATAACCTACATAAGAGAACTCTAACACATCACCTTTTTTCACTTTTATGGTGAAATTTCCGTCAATATCCGTAATCGCTCCGGAAGACGTTCCGCGAACTACAACATTCACACCGATCAAGGCCTCTCCCATAGCGTCCCGAACCTGTCCTTTCATGTCAAAAGAAGGGTCTTGCTGGGCTGCTTCCACTTTTTTGGGAGATAGTATGATCTGTTTATCTACGATTGTATAGGATACCGGAGTTCCCTCAAAAATTTCATTGAGGATCTGGGATATGTTGCCTTGTGGATTCTCAACAGAAACCACCCAATTCTTATCTATCGTCTTATCATTGTATAAAAACACAAAATCAGAAGTTTCTTCTATCCTATTCAAGACCTGTTCGACAGAGACCTGCGACATGGAAATAGGAACCTTTGTTTTCTGAGCGTATCCATTTCCGGCTCTAAGCTGTATCACAGCTACAAAAAGTAATACTAAAGCAATCCTCATAATTAAAGGGAGTTTAAGGTTGAGTACACACTTTGAACAATGTGTAACAATGGAATAATTTTTCTTCATAAACTTGTGGTTAACTAAAGTGTTTTATGAATTAATAAATAAAGATTTACACACCCGGATTCACGTAATACAACATCTCCGGTTTTTTCTCCAGTACAGGATCGATAAAGCAATCCCGTTTTTTACATTTAGAACTATACAATCATAGGCAGTCTATTTTTTATATCAATACAAATCCACTATTATCTTTTTCCTCACGAATGTTCCATCAGATTGCAGCACAGATTCTTCCTCCGTCTTCCACTTTATCATAGCCGATTTACTCAAATAATCAAGAATCTGTGACAATGTCTCATCTCTGAAAGTAGCCCGATATCTATACTGTTTTCCCGATCTGTTATTAAGTGCAATATCGACATTAAAATGCCGTGACAATCTTTTCAAGACCTCTTCTAAAGAAGAATTTCTAAAGATCAATTTTCCATCTTTCCATGCGACCTTCTCCGAGACATCAACTTCGGATTTCACAAATTGCAATGCTTTTTTATCATAAAGCAAATGTTCACCGGGTTTCAAAGCCACAGATGTTTCATACTTAGGAATAAATATATTGACACGTCCCGACTCCAATACTGTTTCAACATAATCTTCATTGTCATAAGCACAGACATTAAACCGTGTTCCATATACATATACCTGTACCCCCGAAGGCGTATTCACATAAAACGGATGCTTTTCATCTGACTGCACCTCAAAAAAAGCTTCTCCCTGCAAATCCACTTCACGCCTTTCTCCCTTAAAAATATTCGGGCAGCGAAGCTTGCTCCCCGAATTCAACCAAACGACCGAATTATCAGGTAGCTCATAACGAACAACCGAACCAACAGTTGCCGTTATATTGGTATATTGAATCTTTTCATCGGGTTTCTTAAAATACAAATACCCCAGCGCCATAGAAGAAAGTAATAGCGGGATGGTCAAAAAAGCGGCATACCTAACCAATCTCTCTTGAAATATTCTAATTTTTTTTGCTCTTATATCAGCCTTAATTTTCTTATAACCTAATTCCGCATCAACCGCTTCCATCAATTTTATATCTTCTCCCAAAGCCCATGCAATCTTAGAATCAAGGAATTGTAACCGATATGCCTCTGATCCGTTCAGCAACTTCTCAACTTCATCCTTTTCAGCCTTCGTACACAAGCCTCTATGATAGCGGAAGAATAATTCTGATTCCTGATGCTTCATCTATTTTTTTATTTGATTATTTTGGTTATTTTTCGTTTTTAAATTCGCTTTATAATTACTACAATTATTAAGAGACAAAAAGGACAAGACGTCTTGTGTTTTTTTCATTTTTTGAAATTAACCACTCAAACAATTATCAGAAAAGAGAAAAAACAAAATAACATTGTGGTTATTTTCTGAAATCACATCAGATCACAAGCTTATTATTAACGAGAATATTCCATATGAAAGGACCCATGAAAGAGGATTTTAATAAAAATAGCTTTATTATCACATTAGGTTCCCTCTAAGACCACCTGAAAACTATCAAAAATGACCTGAAAACTATCAATTGATAGTTTTCAGGCTAAAGAAAGATAAAATCCCCCCTATCGC
>ENA-ORLY01001320-ORLY01001320.1-human-gut-metagenome-genome-assembly--contig:-NODE-1320-length-30162-cov-3.477348_pt1 | contig 30162 bp, 28 predicted proteins | sample MGYA00243071_ERZ508832 | MGnify/ENA primary metagenome ERZ508832 (study PRJEB26277, sample SAMN04329777) | human gut metagenome | biome: human-associated habitat | host: Homo sapiens | place: USA... | reverse complement strand
TCAAACATTAATTTGTACTAAAAAAGCTGGAGCAGAAAACTTTATAAGTTTTCCACCCCAACCATTGACATAGAGTCGAATTTATCTTTGTTGTGGATTTTGTTTTAATTTTTTCTCTACAGCTTTTGTCTTTTTCATATTAGTTTCTTCTAATTCATTTAGTGCGTCATTTACAATATCATATTTTAAACTATCTTTAAAGAGACTATTATTCTGACTTTGATTATTATTATTTAGAGTTTGGGGTTGTCCACTTGGTAGTGTCTTTGGTTTCTTGTTTTCTGCTCTTTTTTCTTTCCAATTTTTAAACCTTTGGATAAATTGATACCATTTTGTTTTCTGCTCAGGAGGTTCAGGTTTTGATGGGGGTTGCTTTATAGGTGAAGGCTGTGGTGCGTTTGTGGGTTTAACAGAGTGTGCTAGCACTTTTGGTGCAATAGTACAATGATTAATAGATTTTTCATAACCTTTAATTTGTCTGTTTAATTTGGATATATCTTTGTTTATTGTAGTATCAAGGTCTAGTTCACCTTTCCCGTTTATCACAGGAGAGTGGCTTGTTAAACTATCAATATCTTTTTCTGTTATATTTAAATTGTTTTTTTGTATATAATCCATTAGAGATTGTTTATTAGTTGCAAGTTTTTCGCGCATTTCCTGGATGCCAATGAGTATATCTCTATTATCTTCATCTGGAGACAAAGAATTAAGTTTTTCTTTTAAACTCTTAATTGCATCTTTTGCACTAAATATTCCCTTTAAGTTATTTCCTAAAGTTGGATGATCAGTTACTAATTGCTTTAATGATAATAATCTATCTTTATTGCCTATAACTTCTTCTTTTTCTTGTTTTAATTTTGCTAGTTTTCTATTGTATCTTTTTGTCATTATTTGTTGAAGATGTTTTAGCATTTCAGGATTATTTTGAATCTCTGCCATTTTTACGTTTATTTTGATTTTTATTTGTTCTAGTTCATCTTTTTTTTGTAATAAATTGTTTTTTGCTTCATTTAAATTTTTATTTATTGCTTCTAAATGCTCTTCAATTGGTGAAACATCTAATCCATTTCTTTTACCTTCTTTTACTTTTCCAACATATATATCTTTGTCATCTGCTAAATCATTAACTTTTTGTTCTAGAACTTTAATATCTTCAGCGAATTGTGTTAAGCTACTTTTTAATTGTGTATATTCTGTATTTATTTGTTCCAAATTCATTTATATATTCCTCCTTATTTTTTATTTTTTAAGAATTTAGTGATGTTTCACAAATTTCTAATATATCATCAATTTTATTTATTAGGTCGTCTACTTCTATTTTTAATTCTACAAAATCTTCCAATGGCAAATTTTGTAATAATTCTTCTGATACATCTAATCTTTTTTTATCCATAAACGTTCTCCTTTCAAATAATATACATTTTTCCTGTATATAATGATAACATATTTTTAAGGAAAAAACAAGTAAAAAGAAACAATTTTGACATTTTTTTTATATTAATTGTATTTTAAAAGCCATTGTGTTAAAATAAAAAAAACAATATAATGGAGTTAATATGGAAATAGAAGAATTATCAATAAAAGAAAAAATAGGACAAATGGTAATGATAGGCATAGACACTAATTATATAACAGACAGAATAAAAAACATGATAAGAAATTACAAAATTGGAGGGATAATATTATATAGAAGAAACTTTGCAACCTATCAAGACATGTTAAATTTAATTAGAGAATTAAAATACTTAAATAAAGAAAACAAAATACCATTATTTATAGCAATAGACCAAGAGGGCGGACGAGTAAATAGAATGCCTAGAGAGATAAAAAATTTGCCACCAGCTAATAAGGTTGCAGAGGTTGGAGGAGAGGTGTTAACAAGAAAAGCAGCACAGATTACAGGGGAAGTACTTAATAAATCAGGCTATAATTTGAATTTCGCACCAGTATTGGACGTAAAAAGATTTAATGATAAACATGGAATAGGAGATAGATGTTTTGGAGATGATATAGAGGAAATTGCGAGATGTGGAATTGCTGTAATGGAAGAACTGCAAAAACAAGGAGTAATTTCTGTTATAAAACATTTTCCAGGTCATGGTGCAACAAACCAAGATTCTCATTATATGTTACCAATAATAAATAAGAAAATAGAAATATTAGAAAAAGAAGACATGTACCCATTTGAACAAGCAATAAAAAATGGTGCAGATGCAATATTAGTTGGTCACTTATTAATAAAAAATATTACTGGAATATATCCAGCATCATTATCAAGAAAATTCATAACAAAATATTTAAGGAGAAAATATAGATATAAGGGTTTAATAATAACAGATGATTTAAAGATGAGAGCTATAAAGTTTTTATATGGACCTAGTTTAGCTGTAAAAAAGGCATTTGAGGCTGGAAATGATGTAATAGTTTTTAGATTTAACAAAGATGAAGAACAAAAGGTTTTAGATAGAATTATAAATTTAACAACAACAGGAAAAATAAAAGAGAGCAGAATAAATAGAAGTGTAAAAAGAATTATAGAAATAAAACAAAAACATGGAATTTCAGATACAAAAGAATTTTGTGGAGTAGATATTGATAAAATAAATGAGAGAATTGAAAATATAAGAGAAGAATGTGAAATTGAATTGAAAAAAAATAAATTATAATAAAATAACCTTCATTTAAAAGGTATGTGCACATAATAGTTTATGTGACTAAGTTTTAAATGAAGGTTAATATTGTTATTCTTCCCAAAAAGCTTTATAAGTTTTATATGCAGAATAAATATCAAATTTACTTGTTACTTCATAAGGGGCATGCATAGAAAGAACTGGGACACCGCAATCTATAACATCAACACCTTTGTTGGCTAAAATGTAAGCTATTGTACCTCCACCGCCAACATCAACTTTTCCAAGTTCAGAAATTTGATATCTAATATCATTTTTTTCTAATACTTTTCTAACCCATGCAACAAATTCTGCATTAGCATCAGAAGCACCAGATTTTCCACGAGCACCTGTGTATTTGTTAAGTCCAATACCACGTCCTAAAAATGCAGCATTGTTTTTGTCAGATACACTTCCATAAAGTGGATCATAGCCAGCGTCAACATCTGCAGAAAGCATTTTAGAGAAACAGAATACTTTATCTAATAAATTAGGCCTATTTTCTCCAGTTTTATTTAATAATTCAGAAACGAAATAATCAAACATATGTGATTCCATACCTGTGTTCCCCATGCTTCCAATTTCTTCTTTGTCAGAAAGAATACATACAGCTGTCGTTCTAACATTTTCTAAGCTCATCATAGCAGATAAAGAAGTATATGCACATATTTTGTCATCTTGACCATATGCAGCAACCATGCTTCCATCAAATCCTAAAGAACGTGCTTTAAATGCAGGAACAACTTCAATTTCTGAACTTAAAAAGTCAGCTTCTGTAATATTGTATTTTTGATTTAAGATATTTAAAATATTTAATTTGATTTTTTCATTACATTTTTCATCATCATAAGGAATGCTTCCAAGTAAAACTGCTAAATCTTCGCCATCAATACCATTTTTTAATTTTTTCTCCATTTGATCTTGAGCTAAATGTGGTAGTAAATCTGTAATTGTAAATATTGGATCATTTTCATCTTCTCCAATGTTTATAGTAATTTTTTCTCCATTTGCTTTAACTATTACACCATGTAAACTTAGAGGAATTGTAGTCCATTGATATTTTTTGATTCCTCCATAATAATGTGTTTTAAAATATGCAAAGCCTGAATCTTCATATAAAGGATTTGGCTTTAAGTCTAATCTTGGAGAATCTATATGTGCTCCAACTATTTGAATTCCTTTTTCTAATGGTTCTGTACCAATAACAGCTAAATACATGCTTTTTTCTCTATTAATAAAATATACTTTATCACCAGGTTTTAGATTTTCATAAGTTGAAATATCTCTAAAGCCATTTGATTCAGCTATTGCTTTTGCTGTAACTACAGCTTCTCTTTCAGTTTTTGATTTGTTCATAAAATTGATGTATCCATTACAATATGAATATATTGCTTCTTTTTCACGTGTATCTATCTTAGACCACCCGATTTCCTTTTTGTTAAATAATTTTTCTTCCATTTTTATCATCCTTTCTTAAGTATAAGCTAATTTATCTATATAAGCTTTTATATTTTATTGTAGTATATCACTTTATGTTTAATTTTTCCATAGATTAAATAAAATATTCTATAAAATTGTATATAAGTCAAGACATATCTTTAAATATAGTTTTTTCATTACATTCCTCGGTTTATTACGAAATTTAAGAAATTCTAATTTATTTTATGGCACCCTTCCACTTTCGTGAACTCTTTCCATAAAATTTCAAAGAATTTCTAAAATTTCTCCATGCACATTCGTCATTATATTCAAAAACTATATTTAAAGATATGTCTTGTCTTAATTTATATTTAAATATATGTATAGATTAAAACATGCTGGGAAAAAATAGAAAAAAGGAGGAGAGCCATGGAATCATTATGGATAAAAACTACGAAAGATGAAATTAATTTAAAATCATTAGAAAGTGATGAAGAAACAGAGGTATGTGTAATAGGAGCAGGCCTGTTTGGACTAACCACAGCGTATTACTTAACACAATGTGGAAAGAAAGTTGTAGTTTTAGAAAGAGATGGAATAGGAAAAAAAGTAAGTGGTAATACAACAGGAAAAATCACGAGTCAACACGAGTTATTTTATACACATCTCGTTGAGGATTATGGAGAAGAATATGCCAAAAAATATTTAAAAGCAAATGAGCAGGCAATAAGAAACATTCAACAAATTATAGATAGAGAGAAGATAGAATGTGAATTTAGTACTCAGAAATCATATGTATATACCACTAAACAAGATGAAGTTATAGAAATAGAAAAAGAAGTAGAAATAGTTAATAAATTAGGCAAAGATGCAAAATTTGTGACAAACATAGAATTACCATTAAAAATAAAGGGAGCAATAGAATTTGATGGACAAGCACAATTTCATCCAAGAAAATATATGTTAGGTTTAGCAAATGCTATTTTAAAACAAAATAAAATATACAATTATACAACAGTAACAGATGTTGAGAAAGATGGAGATAATTATAAGATATATACTGACAAAGGAAATATAAAAGCGAAATATGTTGTATTAGCAACACATTTTCCAACTATAAATATGCCTGGATTTTATTTTCTAAAAATGTATCAATCTACTTCATATTTAATAGCAATAGAAACTAATAGTAAATTACCACAAGGCATGTATATAAATATAAGAGAACCTGTATATTCATTTAGAAAGGCTAATTATAATGGAAAAGAGATACTTTTGATTGGAGGGGCTGGACATAAAACAGGAGAACCAATACCAGAAGAATCACATTATGAACAGTTAGAGAAAAAAGCTAAAGAGATGTATTCAGATTGTAAAGTATTATTTAGATGGAATACAAGAGATTGTATTAGTTTAGATAAAATTCCATATGTTGGCGAATTTTCTAATTTGATGAAAAACTTGTATGTTGGAACAGGGTTTAAAAAGTGGGGAATTACATTATCAAATGTAGCAGCAAACATTGTGGCTGACAAAATTATGGGAAGCATAAATGAATTTGAGGATATTTTTACAGCTACAAGAATGAAACCTATAAAAAATAGATGGGAAGTTGAACATATGCTAAAGGAAACGGTAAATTCAATAGCACTAAATAAATTCAAAATTGATTCATGGAATGTTGAAAAAATAGAAAATGGAAATGGTGCAATAATAGAAATAGATGGTAGTAATGTTGGAGTTTATAAAGATATAAATGGAAAAATATATGCGGTAAAACCAAACTGTTCACATCTTGGCTGTTTACTTTCTTGGAATAATACAGACAAGACTTGGGATTGTCCATGTCATGGAAGTAGATTTGATTATAGAGGAAGGAATTTGTATGAACCAGCTATAAAAGATTTAGATATCGTAGAAATAGACAAGTATTAAAAGTGGAAAAAATATGAAAAAAAAGTTTTCTTAAAATTGTTTACAAAAAATAGTAGTTTTGCTATAATAAAGATGTATATGATAAACAAAGGAGAACTATATATGGAGCACGAAAACATAGATGAAAACGCTAAATATTTAACAGCATGTGAAAATGTAAAGAAAATAGTAAATGCAATAAAGTTAATAAAAATAAAATATTACCCTAATTTTTCCAAAATTTCTGAAAAAGATAAACAAGTGTATAAAGAATTAGAAGTAAATTTAGAAAAAATATCAGAAGATAATAATTTAAATAGATTAAAAGATGCATTAATGGAAGAGGTTTCTGCAAAATATGATAAAAAAGATATAAAAAATGAACAGAAAGATCCTAATTTTTTAGATCAAGAGCTTCTTGCTTGCTATGGTGCTATAGATGCACAACAAGAAGCACTATCACATGGGAAGATAAAGAGGGCAAGAGAATGTCAAAAAATATTAAGAACATATTTGGAAGAGTTACCAGCATATTGCAAAGAACTTGTAGTTAAATATAAAAGAGACAAGTTTGGAGAATTAACAAGAGATGAAACAATATTGCGAAAATGTAATAATTCTTGGATGAACTGCATGAAAGGACTTTGCAAGCCAGAATATGCAGAAGAAAGAAGACAAGCAGCTTTGCAAATAGAAGCAGCTCGAATGAATTCAAGAAAGTTAATTAAAAATAATATAGAAGAATTACAAATAGGATAACATAGGAGGAAAATGTGGAAAGAGAGTATGAAGAGGCTTTTTCAGAAGTTGATGAAGTACTAAAATTAATGCCGATTGATTTATTAAGTAAAATACCAGTTCAGTTTAGGAAAGTCATTTCAGAAAACAAAGATACAAATTATAAAGTAAATATAAAAGAACCATTAGAAGAACAAAATTTAAAAAAGGAAACTATTGTTATATTGGGGTTGATTTATAGAGACTTTTTAGCAAGTCCAGAGGAAAAAGAGAAATTACAAATAAAAGATGCGGAAGAGCTAAAAAGAATAGAACAAGAAATGCAAGAACAATATGACATAGAGAATATTTACAAGAAGAGAAAGAAAAAAAATAGGCTGAGCAACATAGAAGAAGACCAGGAATCAACAGATTTGATTTTGAGTGAAAAACCTAGTTTCTTAAAAAGATTTTTTAATATAATTAAAGGGATATTTAAGAAAAATAAATTTTAAGAATTTTGTCGAAATTTATTGACTTATAATAATCTTTTTGCTAAAATAACAGCATAAATCATATATTTATATGTTTTATAGATTCGTTTATTGAACTAGATAGATTGCTTTTGAAACCAGTTATCTAGTTCTTTTTTTGTATTCTGAAAATTGACAAATATTATTTATTATTCTTTACAAATAAAAAAAATAACTATATAATTATTTTTAGATATAGAAACAAATATATTTTTTAATAAATTTAAAGGGGGAAAAAATGGGCAAATTATTTGTAATAGATGGAACAGATGGAAGTGGAAAACAGACACAATTTACAAAATTACAAGAGAGATTAGCAAAAGACGGAATAGAATATAAAACAGTAAGTTTTCCTAATTATGATTCTCCAAGTTCATCATTGGTAAAAATGTATTTATCAGGAGAATTTGGAAAAAACGCAAAAGAAGTAAGTCCGTATATAGCTTCAACATTTTTTGCAGCAGATAGATATGCTACTTTTAATACAGAATATAAAGAATACTATAATAATGGAGGAATAATGTTAGCAGATAGATATACAACTGCTAATATGGTACATCAAGCTGGAAAAATATCAGACAAAAAGGAAAGAAAAAAATTTTTGGATTGGCTTTGGGATTTTGAATTTAATTTATATGGATTACCAGTACCAACAGAAGTTTTTTTCTTAAATATGCCAGTTGAGAAATCAATAGAATTAATGGCTAATAGAGAAAACAAATTTACACATGATAATAAAAAAGACATACATGAAAGTGATAGAAATCATTTAGTTGATGCTTATAATGCAGCATGTGATGTTGCAAAAGATTATAATTGGTTTGAAATACACTGTGTACGAAACAACAAAATAAGAACAATAGAAGATATACATGAAGAAATATATGAAGAAATAAAGAAACACATATAACTGTATTATAATAATCTTAAAAAAACAAAAGAAAATGAACAAAAAGTTAAAAATCTATAGAACATAAGCTGACATTGCTCTAAATTATCAATTATAGCGAAAAGAAGACTTAAAATGGAACTTGAATAATTGGATAAATTTGGTATAATAGATATCGATGGTGCATTATTCTAGTCGTGCTATTTATTGAGAGGGTGGGGCTAAAAATCCACTAAAGGGCATACCGATGAAGCTCCTTGTTTATGCGCGAAATGCCAGTTTTGTGTGTGAGTAGGGTAGAAAGAAACCAGGGTATGGTATAATGGCATATACAGGATTCCCTTGTTTCGTTGAGACTTAAAAAAATTTTTAAGTGAAACCTATGGTGAGTGCCAAGACACGAAATACATAGAGTAGCCTGTCTTGAGTGAATGTATTGGGATTAAATTAACTATGAAATTGCAGTTGCAAAAAAGACTAACAATAAACATAGTATGTCAAGGAAAACTTCTAGAATGTTTGCTTTAAAAAGAAGCATAGAAATCTGAGGATTAAGGTGCGGATTTAAGTGGCGATCTAGTGTCTACTGAAATATGTAGATGTTCTTTTAAATGGAAACAGCTATGTAGTAATATATAGTAAAGGATAGAGAAATTCAACTAGACCTAAACCGTAAAATTTACTTGGATTTTACCATCTTCATTAAATAAATAAAAATTATAAAGCGACCATTGGTCGCCTTTTGCGTAAGGAGAGTAAAATAATAAATGAGTACAAAAAAAGAAGAAAAACATTCGAAAATAAAGTGGTTTATAAAAGTATTTATAACAACATTTATACTTTCAATATGTTTTTCATATATATCAACAAATGGAGTTACTAATTTGAATTTAATATCTTCAATAATAATATTAATAGCAGTAATAGCTATTGGTATAATATTTGATATAATAGGTGTAGCAGTTACAGTAGCGAATGAAGAAGAGTTTCATGCAAAAGCAACTAAGAAACTTAATGGTGCTAAGACATCAATAAAATTGATAAAGAACGCAGCAAAAGTTGCAAATATTTGTGCAGATGTTATTGGAGATATTTGTGGAGTATTAAGTGGGTCGATAAGTGCTATGATTGCCGTTAAAATGTCAGAAAAATTAGGAGCAGATTTACAATTTGTTATAAGTGCAGCAGTTGCTTCTTTAACTGTTGGAGGTAAAGCTATTGGTAAGGAAATTGCTAATAAAAACTCAACTAAAATAGTACATTTTGTAGGAATACTATTAAGCAAATTTGTTAAAATTGACAATATATAGTAAATGTGTTAATATATTTCAAGCAGAATATAAATATATTTTGCAACATATTAATACCTAGAGAAGGTGAAAGAAATATGCAAAAAGTAGTAGAAATTACAAAAGAGAACGAACGTGAATATTTAGATCAAATTGCGGAGTTAGAGCAAATAGTACTGCAATCAATGAAAAAAGAAGGGAGAGAAGGTCAATTATTTGCAACGGGAAGAGAAGACATTTCGGAATATGTACATTCTGAAGAAAATACTGTAATGGTTGCTTTAAATGAAAAAAAGCAAGTAGAATCAGCGGCATATATAACACAGGGACAAAAGCCATTTACATATAATGATATTACAAAGTATTTTAAATATGGTCCAAACTATATGTCATATGTAAAATCACAATATTCGGATGAAGATGAATATAAAAACACATTGTTAGAAATTTATAAAATAAAACTTTTGGCTTTTCAATTTGCCCAAAAAAAGATTTTAAAAGAACATCCAGAAGTGTCTAGCTTACATGAGTATCTACAACATGAATTACAAGAAAATGATTTTCATGAAAAAAGTGAACTAAGAGAAAAAGTAAATCAATATATGGCGGAATATATAAGTTCAAAATTTAACTCAAACATTCAAAATAAATATGAACAATTTTATTGGATAACAGCAGATGATATATCGCAAGAATTCGGAAAAAGTATAAAAAGTCCAAATATTCAAGTAAAAGAATATGAAGAATATATGGAATATCAAAAAGAATATGAAGAAATATTGGATAAAGCAGGATTAAAGATATATGAATCACCAATGTTTGATGAAACTCAATATTATACTTCAAATACAAAAAATACTATAGAATTAGATACATATATAACTAATCCTAATAGTAGAAATGTAGGTAGTGCAAGAATAATCGTTTATGAAGGTATAAAAAAACATATGGAAAAATTCTTTTCTTGTCCTAAAAATAAAGAAATATTTTTATGTTCAACATTACATAGAGATAATTTATCATCAAAATATGTATCAGAATTTTTTGGCTTGAAAGATAGTTTGTATGTAAACCGTAGACAGGGGAGAGATAGAGAAGTACATATTTGTAAAATTGACAGAGAGCAAGCAATGGAATATCTAACACATATGTCAGATAGATTGGCTGTTTTATATGGATATAATCCAAATAATAAACATATATCTCAAGCAGTTAGAAAAAGTATATTACAAGAACAGTTGAATTATGAAGAACAAGAACGAAAAAGATTGGTTAAAGCAAGAGCCACAGATAAAAAATTTAAGGGAATAAATTTTAGGTTTATAAGAGAAAAAGAACATAAAATTGGAAAATTAAAACAGCAATTAGAAGAAATTAAATGTGCTGAAAATGAAGGAGAGATAAAAAATGGAGAATAGTAAATATATATGGCCTATTACACCAAAATATAAAATTGCAGAGCATGATAAATACGGAATAAGAAAAAATCATTATGTGTTATTTAAAGAAAGAGCACATTCAGGACTTGATATTACAGCAGATATAGGAACAGAAGTACATCCTATAATGGAAGGAATTGTATTACTTGCTGAGTTTGATGGTACAACAATAGAAGGAGCAGATGCATTTAATGATGGATATGGAAATAAAGTAGAAATTTTAAATAAAGACGGAAGAAGAGTAGTATATGGACACTTAAGAGAAATATTAGTAAAACAAGGGGATAGTGTTACAACTGAAACTATAATAGGAAAAACTGGTTCAAGTGGGGGCTCAAGAGTTCCACATCTTCACTTAGAAATAAGAAAAGAAAATACAGAAGAAACAGGATTAGCTAATACTATAAATCCATTAGATGTATTACCAACATTAGATTTAAATGCCTTAGATGGGGAATTTACACTAGAACCATATGCATCATTATGGAGAAAATTGACTTCAGATGAACCATGGAATTTTACAAGTGAAGATATTCCTTATTCAGAAGACAAGAATTATATAAGATAAAAATGAAATTTTTTAGAGACGAGGATTGTAAAATCTCGTCTCTATTTTGATAGCAAAATTAATCCATTTTTTATCAAATCTTCAACAGATAAATCTTCAACAGCAAGGTGTTCAAAAGCTTTTTCAATGTCTTTTTTAGAATATCCAAGAACCATAAGTCCAGAAAGAGCTTCTTGGACATTTTCAGCAGTTTTAGTAGATTGTAATTTAGCATTTTCAATTTTTTCTTGATCTAGTTCTGACTGTTCAGATTTAAGTTTGTCTTTTAATTCTAAAATAATTCTTTGGGCAGATTTTGCACCAATTCCTGGAACTTGAGTTAACAATTTTATGTTGTTAGAAATTACAGCAATAGCAAAATCAGATGGTTCAATACAAGATAACATAGTTAATGCACTCTTTGCGCCAACTCCACTAACCCCTAAAAGTAGTTCAAACATTCTAAGTTCTTCTGATGTTTTGAATCCAAAAATACTAATATCATCTTCTCGAACTCTATAATAGGTATGTACTTTTATGATTTCACCTATTTCTCCAATGGTAGTTATAGCATTTTCAGACATAAAAACTTTATATCCTATTCCTACAACATCTATAACAATATAGTTTTTACATTTCATTTCTAAAGAACCTTTTATATAAGCAAACATTTTACAATCATCCTTTCATAAATATAAATCTACAAATTTATATTTTCATCTTTTATATAATATTTTGTTCCTAACATTTTATCAGGTAAATATTGTTGCTCAACCCAATGACCAGGAAAATCATGAGGATACAAGTATCCTTCACTATATCCAAGTTCTTTCATTTTTTCTATTGGAGCATTACGTATATGCATAGGAATTTCTCCTGTGTCTTTATTTGCTACATCTTCAAGAGCTTTATTTATACCTAAATATGTTGCATTTGATTTTTTGCAGTTAGCAACATAAACAGCAGCTTCTGCAAGTATGATTCTTGCTTCTGGCATTCCTATCATGTGAACTGCTTGCATTGCAGATGTTGCGACAACAAGTGCTTGTGGATTTGCTAATCCTACATCTTCAGAAGCACAGATAACAATTCGTCTTGCAAGAAATACAGGATCCTCGCCACCATTTAGAGCACGTGCTAGATAAAACAATACTGCATCAGAATCAGAACCTCTCATTGATTTTATAAATGCACTTATATTATCATAATGAGTATCTCCATTTTTATCAAATAGTGCTTTTCTATTTTGGACACTATTTTTTATTACTTCATCTGTTATATGTATATATCCATCTGAATCCATATTAGTAGTTAACACAGCAATTTCAAGTCCATTTAAAGCAGTTCTTACATCACCATTTGCAATATCAGCAATTTTTCTTAATGTAGTATCTTCTATCTTAATATTATATTCTCCAAGTCCATCTTTACTGGTTAAAGAATGTTTTAAAATATTATAAATATTTTGTTCAGTTAATGGATTTAATTTTATTACCATTGATCTTGAAATTAAAGCTTTATTAACCTCAAAATATGGATTTTCTGTTGTTGCTCCAATTAAAATTATTGTACCATCTTCTACAAATGGAAGTAATGCATCTTGCTGTAATTTATTAAATCTATGAATTTCGTCTATAAATAATATACTTTTTCCAGCTGGATTCATCATAAAATTTTTTGTTTCTTCAACTATTTTTTTTATATCAGCAACTCCTGCTGTTACTGCATTTATTTTATAAAATTTATATTTTGTTGTTTCACTTATTACTTTTGCAAGAGAGGTTTTTCCACATCCTGGTGGGCCAAACAATATTATGCTTGATAATCTATCAGCTTTAATTGTTCTATATAAGATTTTTCCAGGGCCAATTACGTGTTCTTGTCCTTCATATTCATCTAATGTTTTTGGCCTCATTCTATATGCTAATGGTTCTGCTTGATTCATACATAGTCTCCTTTTTTAATACATTGTTCATATTATAAAATTTATTTTTTTAAAAGTCAAGTTTTTCCAAACATTTTTTTGCGTTTGAATACTATTTACAAATTTGGGCAAAATATAAAAAAGTAAAATAAGTTAGAATTTCTTAAGCTTCGAATTGAGCCGAGGAATGTAATGAAAAAATATATTTTATAATATTTATTGAAATATATTTAAGCAAAAAAGAACCGACCTCATTTTAAATAGGAGAATAATAAATGGTAAAAAAAGTGATTTTAGGATTAATAGCTGGAATAATTTGTGGATTATTTGGAACAGGTGGAGGAATGATACTTGTACCAGCATTTATATATATGTTAAAAATAGAACCTAAAAAAGCAAGAGCAACATCATTATTCTGCATGTTAGTAATGGTAATTGTTAGCAGTATTTTCTATTATAAAAATAATTACATAGATTGGAAGATAGGAGCTTTATGTGCAATAGGAGGAATCGGAGGAGGATATTTAGGTGCAAAAATTTTGAAAAAGATACCTGATTATATATTGAAAATAGTTTTCACAATTTTTATTGGATATTATTCTTTTAGAATGTTATTTTTATAATATATAATTATAAAGGAGAGACTATGTCAGAAATACTAATTGGAATGTTTTCGGGAATATTTAGTGGAATTGGAATGGGTGGAGGAACAATATTGATATTTTTGCTTACCACATTTATTGGATTAGAACAACATATAGCTCAAGCAACAAATTTAATATATTTTATTCCAACTGCGATTTCAGCAATAATTGTCAATTTTAAAAATAAAAATATAGACACTAAATTAGCAATATTTGTATCTATTGGTGGAGCACTAGGAGCGATTATAGGTGCAAATATATCTGTTAATATAGGAGTTCAAAAATTAAGAAGATTATTTGGGATTTTTTTAGTAATAATTGTTATTCATGAAATATATACATTATTTAAAGAGTATAAAATGAGCAAAAAAAGTAATACTAAATTTAGTTAAAAGTTAGGATTAAGAAATTTGGATATATTAGAAGATATTATTTTTTAATGTTAAGAAGGGAGAAAAAATGAACATGAAATTTGTAAAAGGTTTAGTAGTTGGAGGTTTAATAACTACCAGTGTTATGATGATTTGGAATGATAATAACATGAGCACAAAAAAAGTTGCTAAAACAGGTAAGAAATGGGCTAAAAAGATGGGAATAATGTAATAAAAATCAAGAGGAAATTAATTCAAATAAATCCTCTTGATTTTTCTTTATTAGTTATTCTTCTTCAAGACCAAGTGTAATTTTATGCTCGTCACATTTGTCACATTTTTCATGATCACACTTATGACCACAATCAATATCTACACCTTTTAAACAGTTTAAGTCTGTACGAGTTTTAACACAAATTTTGATGTGTTTAACATCATCTTTCCAAATTTGAATAGCATATTTTTTGTCTGCGCAAAGGGGCCCAAAAACGAATTCGCCTTCTTTGTCAGTAAAAGTATGAGAAACTGGTTTTATTTCTTTTTTTCCATATTTAAATTCTACTTCTACCAATTTTACAACTGCGTCTTTAACTGGTTCTTTAAAATTATCTCTAACAACTCCAAATATAACATTTCTACGGTCATTTGCAAGAGTAATATCTAAATCAAATTGCTTTCCATCAGCAATGAAACCATCAACATCAACTATTGGATGCATATCAGGTCTTTTTTCATTCATTTCCATATTTAAAACTTCCTTTCTTCTGGCTATGCCAAGATTAATATATAATATGAAAAAAAGAATAGAATTGTTAATGTACCATAGAATATTTATTTAATATAATGTATAATATAAATGGTTTATAGATAAAATCCATATAAAAATCTAAATATACTAATAAGGAAATAAAAATATGAATGAAAAAGCAATAGGAATATACGATTCAGGAGTTGGAGGATTAACAGTTTTTAAAGAGGTAAAGAAAAAAATGCCAGAAGAAAATATTATATATTTAGGAGATACCAGAAATTTTCCATATGGAGATAAAGAGAAAGAAGAAATAATTAAATTTGCGATAAAAAATACTGAAATATTAATACAAAAACAAGTTAAAGTAGTAATAGTAGCGTGTGGAACAGCCACAAGTCAGGCTATTGATATATTAAGACAAAAATTTGATATTCCAATAATAGGTATTATAGAACCAACCGTTCAATATATAAAAAATCAGGGATATCAAGAGGTGGGAGTAATAGCGACTGAAGGAACCATAAAAAGTGGTGCATGGGAAAAAATATTAAGGAAAGAAATACCTACTATAAAAGTTGTTAATAAAGCATGTCCAATGCTTGCTAATATTGCAGAAAGCGGAAATGCAGAAAGTGAACAAGGGAAGGCAGCTATAAGAGAATATATGAAGATATTTAAGGCAAATCATATTGATAAAATAATTTTGGGTTGTACGCATTATCCAATATTTCAAGAGATAATAAAAGAAGAATTAGAATATGAAGTGGAACTTATAAATACAGGAATTGCAGTTGCGAATTATTTAGAAAGATATTTAAAAGATAATAGATTAGAGAATAGTGGAACAATAAAAAAAGGAAGGATTTATTTAACAAAACCAGAGAAAGAGTTTAAAAAAATTGCAAAAAATATAATGAATCAAGAATTTGAGATTACTCAAATAGAAGAATAAAAATTGCCCAAAACCTTGACAGGGCGACTATTTACATATATAATATCAATATAGATTTATTAGGAGGATAAGACATAAGAATGGAAAAAAATATGTTTTCAATTAATGAAAATGAATATGCACAAATAACAGACGAAAAGTTAATAGAAAATATAAAAAATGATGATCAATTAGCACTAAATTGTTTAATGGAAAGATATAATGATGTTGTTAATATGAAGGCAAATAAGTTTTTTATGATAGGGGCTGAAAAAGAGGATATAATACAAGAAGGTATGATAGGGCTATACAAAGCAATAAAATCATTTGATATGCAGAAGCAGAACTCATTTAAAACTTTTGCAAATATGTGTATAGAAAGACAATTAATAACAGCAGTTAAAAATTCCAACAGGCAAAAGCATATCCCGTTAAATTCTTCTATATCTTTAAACTCTGCTGCTTATGAGGATAATGAGGATATGGATAAGATGGATATACTGGATGTAAAAGCATTAAATGATCCATCAGATATTGTAGCAGATAGGGAATATTTTAAAAATATGGAAAATAAAATAAAAGAAAACTTAAGTGTTTTTGAATTACAGGTTTTACATGAATATGAAAAAGGAAAATCATATGCAGATATTGCTAAAAGATTAAATGCGAAAGTTAAGTCAGTTGATACAGCAATTCAAAGAATTAGAAAAAAAGCAAATAAAATTAAAGAAAATATAGGGTAGAAAAAGAGATGAAAAATTCTCTTTTTTTATATTTTAAGGTATTCTATTAAAGAATAGTGATTATAATAAAAAAATTAAAATAAGTGTTGCTATAAATAAAAAAACTTGTTATAATAAACAAGATATCAAAAGATGGAGATGAAAAAATGAGAAAAAATGAAGAAATAAATGAGATACCAAAAGCATTAAGAAAAGAGACAAAGGATAAGAAAAAAAGAAATTGGAAGAAAATATTATTAGTATTTGTAATATTAGCAATAATAGGAATATCATCAGGAGGATTTTTGTTATATGGACCATTTTCAGGATTTAGAGATTGGCTAATTACAACAGCAATGACAACAATGACACATCAATATTTTGCAACATGGTTTTATGATGATGAAACAATACAAGAGGTATTAGCAAGAAACAGAGTAGAAGAAACAGGAGAAATAACAAATACAAATACAATTACAGTAAATAAAACAATACAACAGAAGGAATATGCTAATGAGTATGAAAAAGCAGTACTAGAAAAAGATCCTAATAATGATGATTATAAAATAATAGAAATTGAAGGAAAAGGATATAGTGGATATTTAGCAGTAATATATGATCCATCAAGAGTAAAGACTGTATATACAAAAAAATTAGGAACAAGTGGTCAATACTTAACACAAATGGCGAAAGATAATGATGCAGTAATTGCTATAAATGGTGGAGGGTTTGAAGATCCTAACTTTAATAGTAATGGTGCAAATCCACTAGGAGTAACATTTTCAGGAGGAAAATTAATAACTTCAAAAACGTGGAATGGCTCAGGAGGGTTAATTGGATTTACTGAAGATAATAAACTTGTATTAGGAAAGATGACAGTAAAACAAGCTCAAGAAATGAAAATAAGAGATGGTGTAACATTTGGACCATTTTTAATTGTAAATGGAAAGCCTTCAAAGGTATTAGGAAATGGCGGTTGGGGAACAGCACCACGTACAGCTATAGGTCAAAGAAAAGATGGAATAGTATTATTTTTAGTAATAGATGGAAGGACTGTGAAACAACCAGGAGCTGATATGAATGATTTAATAGAAATAATGCGAAGATATGGAGCTTATAATGCAACAAATTTAGATGGTGGAACATCAAGTGCAATGGTTGTTGATGGAAAAATAATCAATGATCCGATAGATAGTACAGGAGCACATAGGACAAGATTTATATCAACTGGATTTATTTTAACAAAAAAATAAAAAGTTTTATTTTTTTGTTATAATAAAGAATTATAAAATTGTGAGAGGAGAAACTATGGGGTTTATAGTAGCTGTTGATGGAACAGCAGGAAGTGGAAAAGGAACAATAACAAAAATAGTTGCCCAAAGACTTAATTTGGTAAGCATAGATACAGGAGCAATGTATAGATGTGTTGCATTAGAATGTATAAATCAAAATATAGAATATACAGAAATAGAAAAAATTAAGAAAGTATTAGAACATATTAATATTGAATTAAAAAAGGAAAATGATCAGCAATTAGTATTTTTAAATGGAAAAGATGTAACAAGAAATATTAGAACAACAGAGGTTGACAATCAAGTAGCTAAATTTGCTGCAATTAAAGAAGTAAGAGAAAAAATCACACCGATGCAAAGACAAATGGGAAAAAATAGTGATATCATAATGGAAGGTAGAGATATTGTAACAGTAGTATTTCCAAATGCTGATGTTAAAGTGTTTTTAGATTGTTCTGTTGAAGAAAGAGCGATGAGGAGATATAAGCAAAACTTAGAAAAAGGTATAACATCAACTTATGAAGAGGTTTTAGCAGGAATAAAAGAACGACATAGGTTAGAAACAGAAAGAGAGATAGCACCTTTAACCAAAGCACCAGATGCTGTATATATAGATTCAACAGGAATGACAATAGAACAAGAAGCAGAAGCAGTAATAAATGTAATAAAAGAAAAACAAAAAAGGATGAAATAAAAATGAAAGAAGAATTTTTGAAAATATTAAGAACAATAAAGAGAGATGGATTAGAGGATTTTATAAAATTTTTAGAAAATACAGATTTTTTTACTGCTCCAGCAAGTACAAGATTTCATGGTGATTATGCTGGTGGGCTTGTGGAACATAGCATGAAAGTGTATGAAATTTTAGTAGAAAAAGTAAAAAATTCATCTAAAAAAATAGAAGTATCAGAAGATACATTAAAAATAGTAGCATTATTACATGATGTATGTAAAGCTAATTTTTATAAAGTTGATTATAGAAATGCAAAAAATGCATTAGGTGTATGGGAAAAGGTTCCATATTATACTGTGGATGATACTATTCCTTATGGACATGGAGAAAAATCAGTTATGATGATTACAGAATATATGAAACTAACAAGTGAAGAAAAATATGCAATTCGTTGGCATATGGGATTTACCGAACCAAAAGAACAATATGGTACAATAGGAATTGCATATGCTAAATATCCATTAGCTTTGCTTATGTTTGAAGCAGACTTAGAAGCAACATATTTTTTTGATATATAAATTTAGAACAAAAAACAGGGAAGACCTGTTTTTTATTTTGCTCAATCTATTCAAAAGTAAGAGTATTATATAAAAAAGGTATTGTCAAAATGTTAAAATTAGTATATAATTATAAACCAATAAACGACAAGGAGAAATTATGTTAGTAAATGATGAGGTAATAAATGAATTATATTTTGATGCTGGAAGTGATAGAGTACAAAAGGCTAGAACATACGTAAAAACGCGAAAAGTCGAAATATCCAAAATTAATTATAATGATAAAAACAATTTTGAAGTAACAGGCAATGTAACTGGACAAGACATATATAAAACTCATATAAGTGTAGAAGATGGAGAAATAATAGACGTGACATGTGAATGTCCTGACTATCAAAAGAGATATGCAGCGTGTAAGCATGTAATAGCAACAATTATAGAATTTGATACAAATAGTCAGTATGAAAAAATGATAGGAGGCTCAAATGTAGTAAATATACCTACTACCTTAAAATCAGATTCTAGGTACAGAAGTTTTAAGCAAATAGTAAATGAATTTTATGCAGAAGAGATGCAAGAAATAGAACAAACAAATATACAAGAAGAATTAAAAGAAAAAATAAAAATAGAACCAAAACTTATTTATGATAGATACACAAATAATTTAAGAATAGAATTTAAAATTGGAAACCAAAGGATGTACAAATTAAAAAATTTAACTGAATTTTATGACAGAATGATGACAGGAGAAAAATATAGATATGGTAATAAATTAGAATTTATTCACAAAAAGGAGATGTTCCAGGAAGAAGACCAAGAATTGTTGGATTTTATATTAAGACATTCTGAGATTATAAGATTTATAAATTCGAATGCTAATTCAAATTATAGATATTATGGACAAGTCATGAATGAAGGATATATATTATTAAATAATACTGGAATTGATCAAATATTTGATATATTAAAGGAAAAGCGAATAGCATTTCAAAAAGAGTATAAAGATGAACAGATTGATTTGAGAGATGAGAATCCAGACTTACATTTTATAATGAAGAAAAAAGGAAAAGAAGAATATGAAATTGTTTTAAATAAAAAAACAAATATTATGAGAGAAATTGAAATTTTAAATGGAAAATCTTATAAATATATATTATATGAAAATAGATTGTATAGATGTGATAAGAAGTACGAACAAACAACTTTTAAGTTACTAAAAATGTTAAAAGACAATTTTATAACAGAATTAGTATTTGGAAAAGAACAATTACCAGAATTATTTTCAGTAGTGCTTTTAAAATTAAAAGATAGTATAAAGTTTAAGGGGATAGATGAGAGACAAATAGAGAAATATAAACCTAAAAAATTAGGAGTAAAATTATTTTTAGATTATGATGAAAATGAACATATATTAGCAGAAGCAAAATTTTGTTATGGAGAAGAAGAATTTAATCCATTACAGCAAAAAATAGAAATAAAATATCCACGTGATGTTGTAGAAGAAAATAGGGCTCTAAATTTATTGCGAAAAACTGGCTTTATGTACTACTCACAAAAAGAATGTTTCATATTACCTGATGAAGAAAAAATTTATAATTTTTTATTAATTGATATTAATGAATACATGCAAAAATTTGAAGTTATGGCAACAGATAAATTTAAATCAAAAGAGATAAAGCAACCAAAAATAGGAAGCTTAGGGGTAAAAGTAGAAAATAATTTATTAACAATAAATTTAGATAATTTAAATATAGACATCAAAGAATTGCAAGAGATTATGGAAGATTATGAACTTAAGAAAAGATATCATAAATTGAAAGACGGAAGTTTTGTAAATTTAGAAGAAAATTCAGATGTAGAATTTATTGATAAATTAATTACGGGAATGAATGTAAGTTACAAAGATTTGGAAACAGGTAATCTGAGATTACCTGTCAACAGAAGTTTATATTTAAATCAATTATTAAAAACTGTTCCAAATACTGAAATAAATAAAAATACAGAATATAGAAATTTAATAAATGGATTAGATAAAGAAAATGGTGAATATGATGTTGTAATACCATCAAATTTGAAAAATACATTAAGAAATTATCAAAAAACAGGGTATAAATGGTTAAAAACTTTAGACAATTATGGATTTGGTGGTATTTTGGCAGATGACATGGGGCTTGGAAAAACCATTCAGATGTTATCAATTATAGCTGGATATATAGAAACTTCTTGTGCAGAAAATGATGATCAAGAGAAAAAAAGAGCATCTATAGTAATTTGCCCAAGTTCACTTACATTAAATTGGCAAAATGAGGCTCAAAAGTTCACAAATAAATTAAAGACACTTGTAATAAAAGGAAATGCTAAAGAACGTGCAGAAGAAATAGAAGAGATAGGAAAATATGATTTAGTAATAACATCATATGATTTATTAAAAAGAGATATAGAAATATACAAAGAAAAAAAATATCAATTTAGATTTGCAATTACAGATGAGGCACAGTATTTAAAAAATAGTAGTACCCAAAATGCTAAAGCAGTTAAAGAGATATTAGCAGATACGAGATATGCTTTAACAGGGACACCAATAGAAAATTCATTAGCAGAGTTATGGTCAATTTTTGACTATATAATGCCAGGATATCTATTTGGATACAAAAAATTTAAAACAGATTATGAAATACCAATAGTGAAAGACAATAATGAAAAGGCCATGAAAAAATTAAAAATGCTTATTGAGCCATTTATATTAAGAAGGACTAAAAAACAAGTTTTAACTGAATTGCCTGAAAAAACAATAACTATTTTAAATAATCAAATGAAAGAAGAACAAGAAAAAATTTATTTAAATTATTTGATGCAAGCAAAACGTGAAATTGCTGAGACCATAAATGTAAAAGGGTTTGAAAAGAGTCACATTCAAGTTTTAGCAGCTCTTACTAGACTCCGTCAAATTTGTTGCCATCCAGGATTATTTATTAAAGATTACGAAGAAAAGAGCAGTAAATTAGAACAGTGTATAGAAATTGTAAAAGATGCGGCAGAAGCGGGACATAAGATTTTGTTATTTTCTGGATATACTTCAATGTTCGAATTTATTGAAAAAGAATTAGATAAAAATTATATTACCTATTTTAAACTAACAGGTTCGACTAAAGTTGACGAAAGAATTAGAATGGTAGATGAGTTTAATGAAAGGCAAGATGTTAAAGTTTTTCTAATTTCTCTTAAAGCGGGAGGCACAGGTCTTAATTTAACTGGTGCTGATATGGTTATTCATTATGACCCTTGGTGGAATGCATCAGCAGAAAATCAAGCTACTGATAGGGCTTATAGAATTGGACAAAAAAATAATGTTCAAGTATATAAATTGATTACTAAAAATTCTATTGAAGAAAAAATTTATGATTTGCAACAAAAAAAATCAGAGTTAATTGACAATGTACTTGATACAAAGACATCATTTATTAGTAAGCTTTCAAAAGAAGATATTATGAAATTATTTGAATAAAGGGAGTAATTATGAAAGATTATATAACAGTAATTGGAGGTGGCCTTGCAGGTTGTGAGGCTGCATACCAAATTGCAAAAAGAGGAATAAAAGTAAAATTATATGAAATGAAACCTGTTAAATTTACAGAAGCACATAGTAATAAAAATTTAGCAGAAATAGTATGTAGCAATTCATTTAAATCAAATTTACATACAAATGCATGTGGACTATTAAAAGAAGAACTTAGGTATTTAGATTCTTTATTAATAAAAATAGCAGACGAAACACAAGACCCAGCTGGACAAGCATTAGCAGTAGATAGAGAATTATTTGCAAAAAGAGTTACAGAGGAAATTAAAAAAAATTCGTTAATTGAAGTAATTAACGAAGAAGTAACAAATATAGAAAAAATGTATGAAGATGGAATTGTGATTGTAGCAACAGGACCATTAACATCAAAGGGGATGGCGGAAGAAATATCACAAATAACAGGACAAGATAAATTATATTTTTATGATGCAGCTGCTCCTATTATAACAAAAGATAGTATAGATTTTAACATTGCTTTTTTTGGAAATAGATATGAACAAGAAAAACAAAAAGATGAAACAATAGAACAATGGCAAAATAGGATTAATAGTCAAACTGCGAGTTATATAAATCTTCCTATGAATAAACAAGAATATGAAAGTTTTTATAATGAGTTAATAAATGCAGAGGTAGCCACACTACATGAGTTTGAAAAAAGAGAAATATTTGAAGGATGTATGCCTGTTGAAGTAATGGCTAAAAGAGGTATTGACACATTGAGATATGGACCATTAAAACCAGTTGGTTTTGATGATCCAAGAACAGGGAAGAGACCATATGCTATTGTACAGTTAAGACAAGATGATAAAGACGGAATAATATATAACATTGTAGGATTTCAAACTAATTTAAGATATGGTGAACAAAAAAGAGTATTTAGTATGATACCAGGATTACAAAATGCCGAGTTTGTAAAATATGGAGTAATGCATAGAAATACATATATTAATTCAACGCAATTATTAGATAATACATATAATTTAAAAAGTAATACAAATATATTTTTTGCAGGACAAATAACAGGAGTGGAAGGATATGTAGAATCTATTTCATCAGGAATGGTTGCAGCTTTAAATGCTTGCATGAAATATAGTGGTAAGCAGAAAGTAATATTTCCCGATACGACAATAATAGGAGCGCTAGCAAAATATATATCAACTGAAAATGATAAATTTCAACCAATGAATGCAAATTTTGGAATAGTGCCAGTATTAGATAAAAAAATAAAAGATAAAAAATTAAGATATGGGAAACTTGCAGATAGAAGTTTAAAAGAACTAGAAGAAAAAACCACACATGAATTTTAAATTTATGTGTGGTTTTTTCTTTATAGAAACTTTTCTGCTTTTATTGATTGTTTGTTGTTTCTGTTGAGTTTGTATTTGTAGTTGTATTCGTATTTGAGGCTGTATCTGAATCAGTTTCTTCTTCGGTATAAGTTTCAGAATCATCTTCAGCGTCAATATCAGTAGTTTCTTCAGATGTATAATTAGATTCTAGATTATCAACATAGGAACTTTCGTCATTACTAAATTCATCTATTTTTTTATTTAGTTTTACATAAGATAACACAATAGCTCCAATAGTAATAACCAATAAGATTACTATTGTGATAATGAAAGCTGTAGAACTAATATATGATTTGTTATTGATAGATGTATTTGAACCAGTTGGATCTTGGAATTGTTCTGAAGGTCCCCTTCTATCTCCAACTCTTCTGTCTGAAGGTCCCACTCTTCTATCATCTCCCATATATAACACTCCTTTCTTTTATATTTTTTCATAATGTGTGTTATGAAAGGTTTACTATTTTTTATTTGCATTAAAGTATTTGAATATCTAAATGCAAAAATTTATTATATTTTAGCATATTTTGAAGAATTTTGCGTTACAATTCCATTACTTTTGTATTACATTTTGTTTACAATATAGAAATTTTTCTCTATATCTAGTCAAAAAAAGAAAAAATTTTACAAAAAATGCTTGTAGAAAAAAAGCTATTATGTTAGAATATGAAATATAAAGCAATATATAACAAAAGAAAGGAGTTTATTAAGTAGTCATATACTTGATAATGTTAGAGAATGAGTGGATTAGAAGGAATACAAAAAATAATAGAAAATTTTGTTTACGAATCAAATCAGACAAAAGGACAGATTGCAGAAATAGAAAAAGAGAGAACAGACCTAGCACAAGAAAGAAATGAAAAAAAGAATATTAGTAAGAATAATTATGAAAACGAAATTGGTATGCTTGGAAAACAAATTTCTGAACTAGGTATTAAAAGTCAAGAATTACAAAATAAACTCGATTCTAAATTTAATGAAACAAAAAAAATAGTAAATTTAACAATAGATAATTTAATAACTGAAGGAATAAGAAGAGTTCGTAAGATAGATGAAGAACAACATGAACTAGAAGAAAAAATTTCACTTCAAAAAGAAAGAAATGCAAAATATGAAACACAAAAGCAAGAATTTTTTGAAAGATTTGGAAGAATGCCACAACTTTCTGAAAATGCTCAAAGAGAAGACAAGATTCAAGATAAGCAGTGTTTATCATACAAAACAAAAATTGAAAGATTAGAGCAATCAATTAGCGATATGGAAACAGAACTTACTAAATTAGCAAAAATAAAAAGAGACTTCAAAAATAGGTGTTGGACCAATGTTATTAATTTTGATAAAAAAGAAGTAACAGAAGATTTAGAGCAAATTACAACAAACATTGAAGAAGAGGCTATTGTATTACCATTAATGGAAGAAATTCAAGTTGAAGAAATTGAGCCAATCGAATATGTTGAGGTAGAAGAATTTCAACCAATTCAAGAAATAAAAATAGAAGAATTAAATATAGAACCATTTGATGCAAGTGTAGAATTTTCAGAAACAATAGAAAATAATAATTTAGATGAAAATATAGAAATTATTAAAGAAGAAAAAGAAGCAAATAATATCCAAGTTAATAAAATAGAAGAATCTAAGAATTTACAACAAGTAGATGAAATTCAAAAACTTGCAAGAGCAATAGTGGAAGAAATCATTGCTGAACAGACAAAAGATATAAATAAAAGTGAGATTGAAGAAAAAAATGATGAACAAGAAATAATAACTTTTGAAGAAAAACAGGAAGAAGTTAAAGTTCAAAAAGTTGAAGAAAAAGTCACTCTATTAAACATAATAGCAAAGATTGAAGACGGAGAGGTAATGTATAAGGCTCAAGCAAGCAACGAGGAAGAACTTAAAATATATCCAACATTAGAGGTTAGAAATGTTTTACTAAATGATAAAGAGTGTAGAGAAGAAATAAAAGAAATTTTAATAAACTATGTGGTTGAAGAATATAAAGCGTGGGATAACAAAGTAATAAAGAAAATAGATCCAACTGTATGTTATTTATTAGAAAGATTTGCACAAAAATACAATTATGATGCAAGAACTCTAATATATAATTATGCAATGTCATTTTCTAAAAAAGATGAGAATGAAACATATGATATAACACCTATTACATATAATTTTTCTTATTTAATGGGTACTAATTTAAGCAAAAAAGAAAAGACAATTATATCAAAAATATGTAAAAATGCACTTAAGAATGCAAAAATAGATATAGTAGGTGGAGTTACAGGATTTAGTAGAATTAAATATATATTTAAAAGGCTATTTAATGCTAATAGTGTTGGTGCATTACCAGAAGGAAAATATTAATAAAAATATAATAAAAAATATTGACATAATAAATGAAAGATGATAAAATATAAACCGCGATGAAACTGGTTAGAAAATAACAGTTTATAGCGGTTTTAATTTGTCAAAAATTGCAGTAGTTGCAATTTGATTCAAAAAATTTAAAAGTAAGAAGAGAGGTGAAATTTAAGTGCCAACAATTAATCAATTAGTAAGAAAAGGAAGACAAACTTCAAAGGCAAAATCTACAGCTCCAGCTTTACAACACGGATGGAACTCAAAAACTAAAACTTTAACAAATAATAGAGCACCACAAAAAAGAGGAGTGTGTACTGTAGTAAAAACTGTAACACCTAAAAAGCCAAACTCAGCTTTAAGAAAAGTTGCCAGAGTTAGACTTTCAAACGGTTATGAAGTAACATCTTATATTCCAGGTATAGGACATAATTTGCAAGAACATAGTGTAGTTCTAATTAGAGGAGGAAGAGTAAAAGACCTTCCAGGTGTTAGATACCATATTATTAGAGGAACACTAGATACAGCTGGAGTAAAAGATAGAATGCAAGCTCGTTCTAAATATGGAGCTAAAAGACCTAAAAAATAAAAAATAAACTAAATCAGGCATCTTGCACATTTTCGACATCTATTGCAAACTTCGGCATACAAACGTATAGCCTCATCTTGCAATAAATATCAAAAATGCACAATATACCTAATTTATTTAATTTTTAATTATTTAGATTAGTGCACACAATTTGCTAAATTAAGGTACTTAAATTTAGAATAGATTATGTAGCACTATACGGGAAAGAATAAACTTTCCAGAGTAACTTAGATATCTTATAGATATCAAAAAAGAAAAGGAGTGAAGAATAGTGCCAAGAAGAGGATATATAGCAAAAAGAGATGTATTACCAGATCCAATATATAATAGCAAAGTTGTTACAAAATTAATAAATAACATAATGTTAGATGGTAAGAAATCAGTTGCTCAAAATATAGTATATGATGCTTTCGATATAATAAAGGAAAAAGAAGGAAAAAATCCTTTAGAAGTTTTTGAAGCAGCATTAGAAAATATTATGCCAGTTCTTGAAGTTAAAGCGAGAAGAGTGGGTGGAGCTACATATCAAGTTCCATTAGAAATTAGACCTGAGAGAAGACAAACTTTAGGATTTAGATGGCTTGTAACTTATGCTAGAAATAGACATGAAAAAACTATGGCTGAAAAATTAGCAGCTGAAATTATAGATGCTGTTAATGGAAACGGCGGAGCGTTTAAGAAAAAAGAAGACACACATAGAATGGCTGAGGCTAATAAGGCTTTTGCTCATTACAAATGGTAGAATTTAGCTTAAAAGCAGCAATCTGTTCGATTTCAGTATCTATCACAAACCTCGACGTACTTGTGTACGACTTCGGCTTGTGATAACTACTAAAATTGAACATATTACTACTTTTAATCAAAATTTAGAGATTTATATATAAAGAATACATTAATTTTAGAAGGTATTAAAATTAAATGTATATCTTGTCCAAAAAGGAGGATAAAATATGGCAGGAAGAGCATACCCATTAGAAAGAACAAGAAATATAGGAATAATGGCTCACATTGATGCTGGTAAAACAACAACAACAGAGAGAATATTATTCTATACAGGTAAAACACATAAAATAGGAGAAGTTCACGAAGGCGCAGCAACAATGGACTGGATGGAACAAGAACAAGAGAGAGGTATAACAATTACATCTGCTGCAACAACATGTTTCTGGAGAGATAACAGAATCAATATTATTGATACACCAGGACACGTAGATTTTACAGTAGAAGTACAAAGATCTCTAAGAGTTTTAGATGGAGCTGTTACTGTATTAGCAGCTAAAGGTGGAGTTCAACCACAAACAGAAACTGTATGGAGACAAGCTGACAAATACCAAGTACCAAGAATGGTATATGTAAATAAAATGGATATCGTTGGTGCAAACTTTATGTTATGTGTTGAACAATTAAAAACAAGATTACGTGCTAATCCAGTGCCTATTCAACTACCAATCGGTGCAGAAGATCAATTTCAAGGAATAGTTGATTTAATAAAAATGAGAGCCTTTATTCATAAAGATGATTTGGGTAAGGAAATTGAAGAAACAGATATTCCAGCTGATATGGCAGAAGAGGCAAAAAAATGGAGAACAGCTATGATAGAAGCAGCTTGTGAGCAAGATGAAGAATTAATGATGAAATATTTAGAAGGTGAAGAACCATCTGAAGAAGAAATCAAAAGAGCAATTAGAAAAGGAACAATAGCAAACGCAATAGTTCCTGTAACATGTGGTTCTTCATATAAAAACAAAGGTGTACAAGAACTATTAAATGCAATAGTAGATTATATGCCATCACCACTTGACATACCTCATATCAAAGGTGAAACATTAGATGGAGAACCAACAGAAGCTAAAACTTCTGATAGTGAACCATTTGCAGCATTAGCATTTAAAATTGCTACTGACCCATTCGTAGGGAAATTATGCTTCTTTAGAGTATATTCAGGAGTGTTAGAAACAGGATCAACAGTTTTAAATTCTAGTAAAGATAAGAAAGAAAGAGTTGGTAGAATTTTACAGATGCACTCAAATCACAGAGAAGACATAGAAAAAGTTTATGCTGGTGATATTGCAGCTGCAGTAGGATTAAAAGATGTAACAACAGGGAATACTCTATGTGATCCTGATCATCCTATAATTCTAGAATCAATGGAATTCCCAGAACCAGTTATTGATATTGCTATTGAGCCAAAAGATAAAGCAGCTCAAGAAAAAATGGGAATTGCTTTAGCAAAATTAGCTGAAGAGGATCCAACATTTAAAGCATACACAAATCAAGAAACAGGTCAAACAATTATTGCAGGTATGGGTGAGTTACACTTAGACATAATTGTAGATAGATTAAAAAGAGAATTTAAAGTTGAATGTAATGTAGGTAAACCACAAGTTGCTTACAAAGAAACAATTAGAAATAAAGTAAGAGTTCAAGGTAAATTTATTCGTCAATCTGGAGGTAAAGGACAATATGGTGATGTTTGGTTTGAAATGGAACCATTAGAACCAGGAAAAGGAATTGAATTTGAAAGCAAAATTGTTGGAGGAGCAGTTCCAAAAGAATATATTAAACCTATTGAACAAGGAATGAGAGAAGCTGCTGAAAGCGGTATCTTAGCTGGATATCCAGTAATCGACTTCAAAGTATCATTAGTTGATGGTTCTTATCACGAAGTTGACTCATCAGAAATGGCATTTAAGATTGCTGCATCTATGGCATTCAAAGAGGGATGTAAACAAGCTAAATCAGTTATTTTAGAGCCAATTATGAAAGTTGAAATAACAGTTCCAGAAGAATATATGGGAGATGTTATAGGAGATGTAAACTCTAGACGTGGTAGAATGGAAGGAATGGATGCTAATGATGGAATGCAAGAAATACATTCATTTATACCATTATCAGAGATGTTTGGATATGCAACAGATTTACGTTCAAAAACACAAGGTAGAGGTTCATACTCTATGGAACCTTCTCATTATGAAGAAGTTCCAAAATCAGTTTTAGAGACAATTATTGCA
>ENA-ORLY01001317-ORLY01001317.1-human-gut-metagenome-genome-assembly--contig:-NODE-1317-length-30289-cov-4.012445_pt1 | contig 30289 bp, 18 predicted proteins | sample MGYA00243071_ERZ508832 | MGnify/ENA primary metagenome ERZ508832 (study PRJEB26277, sample SAMN04329777) | human gut metagenome | biome: human-associated habitat | host: Homo sapiens | place: USA... | reverse complement strand
CTGCGCCACTCCGCTTAAAACTCAATATCCTACATGGGGGCTTTTTGTGCTGTCCGCATAATCTGGTGCGGTTCAAACAGGGACGGGATTTTTTACGCTCTAAATTTCCCGCCCGATGAAAATAACAGCACGAAAGGGTGTAGAAAATGAGCGAAAACACGTTATTGGAAGCAAGAAAGGCAAAGTTCCATTATGTACGGGAGCACGTAAACCCGTACCCGGAGCGCTATGCGCGGACGCATGAGCTGTGCGATGCGGCAAAGCTGCCGGACGGGGTGCAGGACGTGTGCGTTGCAGGGCGTGTGACGGCCATTCGACGCATGGGGAAGCTCTCGTTTGTGACACTCTCCGATATGGAGGGCAAGCTGCAAATTGCCGTGATGCGCGACGAAGTGGGCGAGGACACGTATGACTTTTTCAAGAGGGGCTTTGACGTAGGCGACTTTATGGGCGCGGAGGGCGAGATGTTCACGACAAAGGCGGGCGAAAAGACGCTGCGCGCGAAGTGCATCACGTTTTTAGGCAAGGCGTTCCGTCCGCTGCCGGAGAAGTTCCACAGTATTCAGGACACGGAGCTTTGTTGGCGCAGGCGGTACCTCGATTTGTGCATGAACGGGGAGACGCGCAGGCGGTTCCTTTTCAAGTCGCAGTTTGTGCGGGAGATTCGGCGGTATTTGGAGGACAACGGCTACATCGAAATTGAAACGCCGGTGCTCATCGATCATCCGTCCGGCGCGACGGCGCGGCCGTTTGTTGCGCACCACAATGCGCTTGACATGGACGTTTATCTGCGTATTGCGCCGGAAACGTATTTGAAGCGTGCCATTGTGGGTGGGTTTACGAAGGTGTTTGAGTTTGCGCGGTGCTTTCGGAATGAGGGCATGGACACGACGCATTTGCAGGATTTTACGATGCTGGAGGGCTACTGCGCGTACTATAACTACCGCGACAACATGCGCTTTTTGCAGGACATGTTGCAAACGGTCATCACGAAGATTCGGGGCAGCGCGGTCATCTCCATTAACGGCATCGAGATCGATTTCGGCGCGGAATGGGCGGTGGTGACGTTCCGCGAGCTCATTTTAAAGGACTGTGGCATTGACATTGACGAGTTTAAGACGGCGGAGGCTTTATTGCAGGAAATTGAAAGCCGGCACATTGAATTAAACTCCACCGACGACCCGAAGAAGCTTGGGCGCGGAAACCTCATCGATTTATTATACAAGAAGGTGAGCCGCCCGAAGATGATCGCGCCGACGTTTCTCATTGCGCACCCGACGGACTTGTCGCCGCTGGCGCGCGCGAATGATGATGATCCGGAGATTACGGACCGCTTTCAGCTTGTCATCAACGGCGCGGAGATCATCAACGCGTACTCGGAGCTTGTGGACCCCAATGAGCAGCGCCGCAGACTGCAAATTCAGGCGCAGAGCCACGCGGACGGCGACGAGGAAGCTATGGTGATGGATGACGACTATTTGACGGCGATGGAATACGGCATGCCGCCCATTTCCGGCTGGGGCATGGGCATTGACCGCGTTTTGCAGGTTTTGCTCGGCACGAGGAATATCCGCGACACGGTGATGTTCCCACTGATGCGGCCGGAACCGTAAGCGGAAAAAACAGCGAAATTCTGCATTTTCAAATTGCGTTTCCTGCATTTTTATGCTATACTTTAACGGTATATCAATGAAAATACGAAACCGATACAGAAAGTGATGACTTATGAGAATTTCCGATATTTTGAAGACCAACAAGGTGACGGTCTCTTGCGAGATGTTCCCGCCGAAGCCGGGTAAACCGTTGGAAAACACACAGCAGGTGGTGCATGAGATCGCGGCATATAAGCCCTCTTTTATGAGCGTGACCTACGGCGCAGGCGGCTCCAACTCCAAAAACACACTGTCCATTGCAGAAGAGGTGCAGAAAAGCGGCGTTACGGCGCTGGCACATTTGACGTGTGTGGGGCAGGATGAAGAGAACCTCAGAGCGTCCATCAATGCGTTTAAGGCGAGCGGCATTGAGAATATTCTGGCGCTGCGCGGCGATATTCCGGAGGGTGACACGGCGCCGCAGACGTTCCCGCACGCGAGCGACCTCATCAATGCCATTCGCCGCGAGGGTGCGGATTTCTGCATCGGCGGCGCATGTTACCCGGAGGGACACCCGGAATCGTACAACAGCGACGCGGACATTGACGGCGTGCGCCGCAAGGTGGAAAGCGGCTGCGAGTTTTTAACGACGCAGATGTTCTTTGACAACAACATTCTTTATAATTATATGTTCAAGCTCCTGCGCCACGATATTCGCGTGCCGGTCATTGCGGGCATTATGCCGGTGACGAACGCGAAGCAGATTAAGCGCATCATGAGTCTTTCGAGTTCTTCTATGCCGACGCGCTTTAAGGCGATCGTCGATCGTTTTGCGAACAACCCGGAGGCGATGAAGCAGGCGGGTATTGCGTACGCGACCGAGCAGATCATCGACCTCATCGCGAATGACGTGACGCATATTCATATCTACACGATGAACCGCCCGGACATTGCGGGCAGCATCATGACGAACCTTTCAAAGATCATTGACGGCTATGAAGCTGAATGAGAAAGAGGCGCTGCGCTACCTTGGCTTTCGCGGGAAGCCGGCCGATGCGGACACCGATGAGATGATTCGTGAGATCGGCGGCGAGATGCTGCGCACGCTCACGCCAAAATGCGTTTATAAAAAATACGACATAAAAGTACTTGAGAACGCGGTGGAGTTGGACGGCTGGCGCATCGAGAGCATAAAGCTTTCACGCCATTTACGCGGCTGCAAGGCGGCGTATTTGTTTGCGGCGACGCTGGGGTTGCAGGCCGATATGATGATACGGCGGTTATCCGCGCTCAATATGGCGCGCGGCACGGTGGCGCATTCCGTTGCGAATGCGCTCATTGAAGACTACTGTGACGAAATGCAGGCGCAGATCGCGGAAAAGGAAGCCGCAACGGGCTTATTTTTGAAGCCGCGCTATTCGCCGGGGTACGGCGACTTTGCGCTCGAAAGCCAAAAAGAGATCTTTGCGCGGCTGGAATGTGCAAAGCGCATTGGGCTGACGCTGACGGACACCATGTTGATGGTGCCGTTTAAATCCGTGACGGCGGTCATCGGCGTGACGGACGCGCCGATATGCACATACGTAAAGTGCCGCGGCTGCGCGAACACCGACTGCGAGTTCCGAGAAATCTGACGCGCAGAGAAAGGGAGAAAATTTATGCATCCTGTTATAGACCGATTCGGAAAATCTGTTGTCATTGTGGACGGCGGCATGGGCACACTTTTGCAGGCGAACGGCCTTATTGGCGGCGAGCTGCCGGAGCTTTGGAACCTGACACACCCCGAGGTGCTTTTGAAAATTCAGTCCGACTACGTGAACGCGGGCTGCGATATTTTGACGGCGAACATGTTCGGCGCGAACCGTTTAAAACTGGAAAAGACGGGCCACACCGTGCAGGAGGTCGTCTCACAGGCGTTGGAGCTTGCGCACAGGGCAAGCGGCGGCAAGGCGGCGGTGGCGCTCGACATCGGCCCCTCCGGCAAGCTTTTGAAGCCGTTCGGTGATTTGGCGTTTGATGACGCGTACGAGCTTTTTAAAGAGGAAATTATCGCGGGCAGGGACAACGCCGACCTCGTGATCATTGAGACGATGAGCGACGCCTACGAAGCGAAGGCGGCGCTGCTGGCGGCAAAGGAAAACTGTGACCTGCCGGTCATTGTAACGTTTACGTTTGACAGCACGGGAAAGCTCTTGACGGGCAGCAACATTCCGGCGGCGCTGCTGCTGGCGGAGAGCCTCGGCGCGGACGCGGTGGGCATCAACTGCAGCCTCGGCCCGGAGCAGATGGAAAGCTTTGTCGATGAAATGCTGACGCTGACGAATTTGCCCATTGTCATCAACCCGAACGCCGGTCTGCCGGTTTCCGTGAACGGCGAGACCTCGTACCCCGTGGGGCCGGAGGAATTTTACGCGTACATGGAGCGCTTTGCGGAGAAAGGCGCGGCGATTCTCGGCGGCTGCTGCGGCACGACGCCGGAGCATATCCGGCTGCTGGCAGAACGCCTGAAAAACAAGCCGGTGAAGGAGCGTCACATTGAAAAGAAGACGGTGGTGTCCTCGTACACGCATACGGTGACGTTCGGTGCGCGACCGATTTTGATTGGCGAGCGCATCAACCCGACGGGCAAGCCGCGCTTAAAGCAGGCTTTGCGCGAAGGCGATTTGGAATATCTGTGCCGTGAAGGCATTGCGCAGACGGAACACGGCGCGGACATTCTGGACGTGAACGTGGGTCTGCCGGAGCTTGACGAGCCCGCGGTGATGGAAAGGGCCATCATCAACTTGCAGAGCGTGACGAACACGCCTTTGCAGATCGATACCTCGAACGTGGAGGCCATGGAGCGTGCGCTGCGTATTTATAACGGCAAGCCGCTTGTGAACTCCGTGAACGGCAAAGAGGAATCGCTGCACACGGTACTGCCGCTTGTGAAAAAGTACGGTGCTGCGGTGGTTGCCTTGACGCTCGACGAAAAGGGCATCCCGGCTTCTGCTGCGGAGCGTGTGGCGATTGCGGAGAAGATTTTGAAAACGGCGGAAAGCTACGGCATCGACCGCAGCGACGTGATTATGGACACGCTTGCCATGACGGTGAGCACGGGCGCGGATAACGCGATTATTACGCTCGATGCGCTTGACACCATCCGCCACAAGCTCGGTGTGCATACGGTGCTCGGCGTCTCCAATATTTCGTTCGGTCTGCCGCGCCGCGAGCTGGTGACCTCCACGTTCTTCGCGATGGCGATGCAGCGCGGATTAAGCTCCGGCATCATCAACCCGCTGAGCGACGAGCTGATGAAGGCGTACCGCTCGTTCTGCGCGCTGATGGGCATAGACGTGGGCTGCAAGGCGTATATCGAAGCGTATGCGAACACCACGGCGGCACCGGACGTGCGCACGGGCGCCGCGCAGCAGAGCGCAGGCGGGTCTGCCGAAAGCGTTTCGCTGCACCGCGCCATTGTGAAAGGCCTGCGCGAGCAGGCGGGACAGCTGACGGACGAGATGTTGAAAACGACGCCGCCGCTGGAAATCATCAACGGTGAGCTTATCCCGGCGCTCGACGAAGTGGGGCAGGGCTTTGAAAAAAATACGGTGTTCCTGCCGCAGCTTCTCATGAGCGCAGACGCAGCGAAGGAAGCGTTTGAGCGCATCAAGCAGAACCTTGCGAAAAAGGGCATTCAGGAGGAAAAGAAGGGTACCATCATCCTTGCGACCGTGAAGGGCGACATTCACGATATCGGCAAGAACATTGTGAAGGTGCTGCTTGAAAACTACGGCTTTGACGTACTCGACCTCGGTAAGGACGTGCCGCCGGAGATCATTGTGCAGACGGCGATCGAGAAAAACGTGCGCCTTGTGGGGCTTTCTGCCCTGATGACGACGACGGTGGAGAGCATGGCGGAGACGATCCGCCAGCTGCGCAAAGCGCATGACTGCAAGGTCATGGTGGGCGGCGCGGTGCTGAATCCCGAGTACGCTAAAGAGATTGGCGCGGATTTCTACTCCAAAGATGCGATGGGCAGTGTGCGCTACGCGGAAAAGCTGTTTAACGGCGAAGTGTAAAAACAATCAGAGCATAGAAAAAGGACGGCAGTTGCGCTTAACTGTCGTCCTTTTGTACTGTGCAAAATTATCTGCGGTTTGTAAACCACACGTCGATCTCATCGGGTATGGGGGTCTCAAAAAGCGTGAGAATTTTTTGCAGCAGGCCGCTGTCTACAGCGTAGTCGGTCGTTTCACCGGCGGCAACGGCAGCGTTGCGCGCTTCCATGTTTTTTGCCCAGTCTGCATCGGAAATGTCGATGTAGTGCCACTCGAAGTCGATGTCGGCATTTTTGTAATAGGCAGAAACATCTGCGCGCTCTTTGCGGCTCCAGAAGCCCCAATCTAAAATGACATTGCAGCCCGCGCGGGCGATGTCCACGGCTTTTTTGTGGAGATACGCTTTGATGTCCGCGCTAATCGCATCGCGGCGGTCGCCGAGGTCATGGTGGAAGAGGTCGTTTTCAATCTCATCGCAGGAGAGCACCACAGCGTGTTCTTTTTCCTTGAGCTGCCGGGTATAAAAGCCCTTGCCGCTGCAGATTTTGCCGCAGATCAAAAATACTTTTGCCATGCTTTTTACATTACTCTTTGCCGTTCCAGCAGTAGGTGCAAAGGCAGTCTGCGTCGATGCCGACGGACTCCATCATATCGTCGAGGCGGTGGTAGTGAAGGGAGGTGAAGTGCAGCTTTTCGCCGATCTTCTCCACCATCTTCCGGTACTTCTCGCTGTCCGGGTCGGCATATTCTTCAAGTGTGGCACGGTCGGGGTCGCAGCCCTCAAGCTCTTTAATGACGCGGCGGGTGATGAGCTCCATTTCGGACGTGGAGCGGGAGAAGTTTAAGTATTTGCAGCCGAAGAGCAGCGGCGGGCAGGCGGGGCGAATGTGCACTTCTTTTGCGCCGCTTGCGTAGAGGAACTCGGTCGTTTCGCGCAGCTGCGTGCCGCGCACGATGGAGTCATCGATGAGCAGGAGGCTCTTGCCCTCAATGAGGTCATGCACCGGGATGAGCTTCATTTTGGCGATGAGGTCGCGCTTGCTCTGGTGCGTCGGCATGAAGGAGCGCGGCCATGTGGGCGTGTATTTGATGAACGGGCGGGAGAACGGTACGCCGGACTCGTTGGCATAGCCGATGGCGTGCGCGATGCCGGAATCCGGTACTACGGCGACAATATAGGGGTGGACGTTATCGCGGCGGGCGAGCGCACGGCCGCAGTTATAGCGCATGCTCTCGACGGAGATGCCCTCGTAGCTGGAGGACGGGTAGCCGTAGTAGACCCACAGGAACGTGCAGATCTTCATTTTTTTGCCGGGGGCGACGAGCGTTTGCACATGATCGGCGTCGAACACGACAACTTCGCCCGGGCCAAGCTCGCGCAGGTCGTGGTAGCCGAGGTTTAAATACGCGAAGCTTTCAAAGCTTGCGCAGTAGCCGTCTTCCTTTTGGCCGAGCACGACAGGGGTGCGGCCGAGTTTATCGCGTGCCGCGTAAATGCCGCGCGGCGTCAGGACGAGCATACTCAAAGAACCGTCGACGACCTCCTGCGCGTAGCGAATACCGTCGATGAAATTCTCTTTCTGGTCGATGATGGCGGCGACGAGCTCTGTGGGGTTCACTTCGCCGTTTTGCATCTCAAAGAAATGCGTGCCGCGCCCGATGATGTCCTCTACGATCTCATTGGAGTTATTGATCTTGCCGATGGTCGTAATGGCGAAGGTGCCGTGATGCGAACGCACCAAAATCGGCTGTGCTTCATAATCGGAGATGCAGCCGATGCCGAGCGTGCCGTGCATAGATTGCGATTCCGTTGTAAACTTCGTGCGGAACGGAGCGTTTTCAATGTTGTGAATGGCTTTGTCAAAGCCGGTCTCCGGGCTGTAAACCGCCATGCCCGCGCGGCGTGTGCCGAGGTGGGAGTGGTAATCAATGCCGAAAAAAAGGTCGAAAACGCAGTCAGTCTGCGATGCTGCGCCGAAAAAACCGCCCATAAAATAGATCTTCCTTTGCTGAAAAATTGAAGGGGCAGTACCGCGGGGAATTTATGCGGTATTGTCCAAAACTCTTTTATTATAACAAAAATCGCGTTATCCGAAAAGAGACACAAAAGAAAAAGACCACCGAAATTTCGGCAGCCTTTTTGTAAAGGATAACAGAATTTTTTACAAGATGGGTTCTTTTGCCTGAATGGATCTTGCGTGCAGCGCAAAAATCTCATGGCGGCGGTCTGTGCCGAAGATGTGCTGCTTGTCGTACTCGGTGCTGAAACCGACGATGTAAATGACGAGCAGACCGGTTTGCGGCCACAGCATGGAGATATCCAAAAGCCCGTGCAGCAGCACGCACACGATGACGGAGACCGTGAGGGCGTAGCGCTGGTGGCACTTGTGGCTGCGGTGCAGGCGGATAATCTTGCCGACATTGATGGCAAAGTAACCGAGTAAGACCGCCGTACCCACAAATCCGAAGTCCATGAGGAGCTCCAAAAGCAGGTTGTGCGAATGCTTTGCGATGCTGTATGAGCCGTAGAGGTCATGGATGCGTGCGTATGTATTGTAGCCGCGGCCGAACCACGGGGCGTCCATAATACTGCCGAGGGCGCCCGACCAGATGCTCATGCGTTTTGCAAAATCGTGCCGGATGAGATCGATGCGCGGGAGGAAATCGAGCGATTCACCGAACAGAACGAGTGTAAGCAAAATGCCGAGCATGGTGAAAAGGTACACGGAAAGCCACTTCTTCTTGCCGCAGAACCACAGCATGACAGGGCAGACGATGAGCAGCACCATGAAAGTGGTGCGGCACTCGGTGAGCTCAAGCGCGATAAGATTCAACGGAATCAGGGCAGCGTATACACCGCGCAGCGGCGTGTCTTCGCTTTTTACGATGTTGTAGATGCAGAAGAGCACGACGAGCGAAATGTAAAACGCATAGTAATTGGGGTTTGTAAAGATGGAGTTATACCGCGCACCGTAAACCCACTCCATGCCGAGCGCGCGCTGAACGAGCGCGACAAGGAGGCAATAAGGGCTCATGAGGCAGACGAAAGACAAAATGAGGCGGAACGCGCGCTGGGTCATCGTATAGCTGACGAAAATGACGGCGATGAATGCGAACACCATAAAAACGCCGAGCAGAATATCCGTTACGGTGCCGCCTGAGAAAATCGTGACGAGCAGGGAGAGCACCCAGAAAGCCGAAAGAAAAAATAAATCCTGTTTACGGCGGAAAAAAACGAAGCTCTGCTTCGTGGCGGCAATGTAAAACGGCAATAAAAGCAGCGCCAGCATCTCGGCATAGACGGTGAGGAAAATGGAAGCCGTTAAAACGAGCAAGACCTTTTCGTTTGGGGTAAGCTCTAAAAATCCCTTTTTCAGTGCTCTGAATACTTGCAGATAAATGCACCTCCTGTGGACCGCGGCCGTATACCGTGATCCGGTAAAACCGTTTCAAGAAATTACGAAATCATAAAAATTCAAATCATGTGCGTACATGCGTACATGAGCACGCTCATATAAATAAGAAATACCCCGGCACGGATTACTATTTTAGCGCAACTTTTCTGGATTTACAAGGGCTTTTGCAGCTTTTTTGCATTTATAAAGAGATTTGTAAGAATTGATTTTAAAACTGAACAGAAGATTTACATAAGGCGCAAAACTTTATTGAAGTTGCACAAGGCTTGTCTGCACAACTTGAACAATGCGCTGTATTGAAATGGGCATGACAGGCGTGCTATAATACGAAATATAAAGAGTGCGCGTTTGCCGCCCGAGGTTTAGGAGGCTGCTTTCATATCTATGGATATACGAGTCTTGCAGTATTTTCTGGCTGTTGTGCGTGAGGAGAACATCACGAAGGCGGCACAGCTTTTACATATCACACAGCCCACACTTTCCCGCCAGCTGATGGGGCTGGAGCAGGAGCTTGGCGTGAAGCTGTTCAGCCGCAACAACCACAGCGTCACGTTGACGGAGGAGGGGATGTTATTCCGCCGCCGCGCAGAGGAAATCGTGACGCTTTCCGAAATGACGAAGCGGGAATTAAAGCAGGAGGCAATGCTGACCGGCGAAATTTCCATCGGCAGCGGCGAGTACCACGGCTCCTGCCATCTTTCCGGCATTCTGGCGGCGTTTCGCGCCGAGCACCCGAACGTGACGTACAGCATTTATAGCGGCAACTCCGATAACATTAAGGAGCGCATTGAACGCGGCACGTTGGACATCGGCTTGCTGTTGGAGCCGGTGGAGATCAGCAAGTATGATTTTCTGCACTTCCCGGTGCCGGAAACGTGGAACGCGCTGGTGCGGTCGGATTCGCCGCTGGCGCAGAAGCCGTATTTGACGCCACAGGACATTGTGCCGTACCCGGCGGTGTTTTCGCGCCGGGACCAGATCCGCAGTGAGATTGTGAACTGGTTCGGCGACAGCGCGGACCGGCTCAACATTATCGCGCACGGCGATTTGCAATACAACATGGCCTCGGTCATTCGCCGCGAAAACGGCGTGCTGTTCACGCTGAAGCTTGACTTGCAGCATAACGGCCTGAAATTCGTGCCGCTGCAGCCGCCGATCCGCGCCGCGACGGTGCTCGTTTGGAAAAAGAACCGTGTGCTTTCACCGCTGACGAACGCGTTCCTCGATTTTGCGAAGAAATACATTTCCGGCATGGAGAAGGATAAAAAATAGGTATTGGACATTCTTTTGATGGTTTAGTATACTGAAAGCAAGAAATCACGAATTTTTATAGAAAAGGGGAAGACACATGGAATACGTAAAACTCGGCAACTCTGACCTGCATGTTTCGCGCATTTGCCTTGGCTGCATGGGCTTTGGCGAGGCGGCCGCGGGGCAGCACCGCTGGACGCTGGATGAGGAAAGCTCCAACGAGATCATCAAAGCGGCGCTCGAGAACGGCATCAACTTTTTTGACACGGCGATGAGCTACCAAGGCGGCACGAGCGAGGTGTTTGTCGGCCGTGTGCTGCGCGATTTTGCCCGCCGCGAGGACGTGGTGCTGGCGACGAAATTTGAGCCGCGCACCGACGAGGAGATTGCAAACGGCGTGACGGGGCAGCAGCACGTGAAAAACTGCCTCGATGCAAGCCTGAAGCGTCTCGGTATGGACTACGTTGATCTGTACATCTGCCACATGTGGGACTATCGCACGCCCATTGAGGAGATTATGGCGGGGCTGAACGACGCGGTGAAGGCCGGCAAGGTCCGCGCCATCGGCATCTCGAACTGCTATGCGTGGCAGCTGGCGCAGGCGAATTACTACGCCCGTATGCACGGCATGGCGGAGTTTGTGTCCGTTCAAGGGCATTATAATCTCATTTTCCGCGAGGAGGAGCGCGAAATGGCGCCGTTCTGCAAGGCGGAGAACATTGCGATGACGCCATACAGTGCACTCGCCGCAGGGCGGCTCTCGAGGCATCCTGGTGAGAGCTCCAAGCGCCTTGAGGAAGACAACTACGCGAAATTTAAGTACGACAAGACCGCCGAGACCGACGGTGTGATCATTGACCGTGTGGCGGAGCTGGCCGAGAAGCGCGGCTGTACCATGACGGAGATCGCCCTCGCGTGGCTGCTGACGAAGGTTGCGTCGCCCATCTGCGGCGCAACGAATCTTTCGCACATCACGGGGCTTGTGAACGCCGTTGAATTGAGGCTCACCGCTGATGAGATTGCATACCTTGAAGAGCCCTACGTGCCGCACGCGTTGGTCGGCGTGATGGCGCAGAACCATGGGTGATTTGGAGACGCAGCGCATTTCACTGCCCGCAGGGCAATTTCACATACCGAAGGGATTCGTTTCATTGAAAAAAGGACTTTGCAAACGCAAAGTCCTTTTTTCTGGTGGAGGAGGGTGGATTCGAACCACCGAAGCAAGAAGCAGCAGATTTACAGTCTGTCCCCTTTGGCCACTCGGGAACTCCTCCATATACAGAGCTGCGTAAACGCAAACTCATATTATAAAAACGGGAAACCCGTTTGTTGCAAGACGAACACACTGCTCGCTTGAGACAATCGTTATTATAATACATCGGTACGCAAAAGTCAACCCTGTTTTTGCGAAAATTTGTGTTTTTTCGCGGGGGAAAGACTTTGCGGTTCTGGTTTGGCTTGACATCATCGCTTTGGGGCGGTATACTGTATTTATTGCGGCAGGAAGCTGCGAGGGCGTTGGAGCGCCGGATCTTGTTTTTATAGGATTAAATTATGCCAGCGGAGGCGCGCGGACTGTATGAGGTTCGTGCGCCTTTTTGATTTTAGGAGGAATCTGCATGAAGACTTTGTATTTTGACTGCGGCATGGGTGCGGCGGGCGACATGCTTTCGGCGGCGCTTTTAGAACTGTTTGACGACAAACAGGCAGTGCTCGACGAGCTGAACGCGCTCGGTATCCCCGGTGTGGAATTTAAGGCGGAAGTGAGCACGAAATGCGGCATCAACGGCACGCATCTTTCCGTTACGGTGAACGGCGAGGAGGAAGAAAGCGCTGACGTGCACGACCACGAACATCACGCTCACGACCATGTACACGAACATGAGCATCATCATGACCACGAACACGAACATACGCATGAGCATGAACACGACCACGGGCATCACCACCACAGCAGCATGGCGGATATCGAGCATATCATCGGGCATCTGCCGTTGGAGGATGCGGTGCGTGCAGACGTGATTGCGGTGTATAAGCTCATCGCGGAAGCGGAGAGCCATGCGCACGGCATGCCGGTTTCGGAGATCCACTTTCATGAAGTCGGCACGATGGACGCGGTGGCGGACATTACGGCGGCTTGCTTGCTCATCCGCAAGCTTGCGCCGGAGAAGATTGTTGCGTCACCGGTGCATGTAGGCGCGGGAAAGGTGCGCTGTGCACACGGTGTGCTGCCTGTTCCGGCCCCGGCTACGGCGTATATTCTGCGCGACGTGCCGATCTACGGCGGGCGCATTCAGGGTGAGCTCTGCACGCCGACGGGCGCGGCTTTGCTGAAGCACTTTGCGGCAGCGTTCGGCGATATGCCGGTTATGCGCGTGCAGCGCGTGGGTTACGGCATGGGCAAGAAGGACTTTGAAGCGGCAAACTGTGTGCGCGCGATGCTGGGCGAAACCGGCGACGGCGCGGACTCCGTTTACGAGCTGAACTGCAACATCGACGATATGACCGCCGAGACGATTGGCTTTGCGACGGAGAAGATTCGCGAGGCGGGCGCGGTGGAGGTCTTCACGACCGCCGTTATGATGAAGAAAAACCGCCCCGGCACGCTGCTGACGGTGCTGTGCCGCGAGGCGCAGAAGGAGTCCGTTGTGCAGGCGATTTTCAAACACACGGCGACCATCGGCATCCGCGAGACGCTGTGCCGCCGCTATGTGCTGACCCGCACGGAGGAGACGGTGGAGACCGCCCTCGGCCCGGTGCGCCGCAAGGTGTCTTCCGGTTACGGCGTGCAGCGCGCGAAGTTTGAGCACGATGACCTGGCGGCGCTCGCCGAGAAAAACGGGTTGAACCTCACGGAAGTGATGGAAAAAATTGGTAGATAGAATATAAAGGTTTATGGGCCTCGCGTTTTGCGGGGCTCTTTTTCTGTGTGCGGCAAAACTTGCAAAAGTATTGCAAAGGAACTGCAAAAACTGTACGGTTTATATTGAAACAGCGGGGACGGGTGTGGTATGCTCTGGGCGTAGGAAGGTTACACAAAACCGAAAGGAGCATTGGTTATGAAACGGACGTTAAGGACGAAAATCTGGTGTGGTGTGTTGGTAGTTGCGTGCGTCAGCGGCGTGGCCTTTGGCGTTGCAAATTTGCCGCGTGTGCAGGCGGAGGCGGTCTCCGGCGGCGTGGAGGTCACGGAGGCACCGGGGAATGAAGCAGTAGTTTCGGAAGAAAGCAAAGCGGAGGTGCCGGAGATCTCTGGAAATCCCAAAATCTCCGAAGTATCTGAAACGGCGGAGGTATCTTCTGCGAAAGAAGAATTTGAATCGCATTTTACAGCGGATGAAAAACTGGATTTCTCCAAGATACCGAAAATCGTTCGCACGGAAGACGGGAGCATTTCAATTGAAAACGGCGACGGCAGCTTTGATGCAGAGAATGACCCGTACTTTTCTGCATTGAGCATTTACGGCGGTAAAAATGTGAAAGCCACGATCAAAGACGTGTATATGTCCAATAAACTTGAATATGGCCTTACGCCGGCGGATAACGACTGCTTTGTTCCGTGGTGGATTAATGGTGGTTACCCGTGGCTGGAGACCTGCGAGCTGAATGAAGACGGCACGCTTTCTTCACCGCATTATGCGTTTGCGTACGTGACAATCCGCTTTGAGAACACCGGAGATGAAGCGACGGGATTCCTTTCCGGGGAATACGCCATGGGACAGTATGACACAGACGGATGCCCCTTGGATATATCCGAGTGCACGACCGACAAGCGAGAGCTGATCAACGGCATTGCAGAAGTTCCGATGAATGCGGAAGACCCGAACAAGACCGGGAATATTCTGTTGGAGCCGGGTCAGACAAGAGAGCTTGTCTTCATATATCTTTTGTCTGACGAGAGCGTCTATGTGCGCACAGATGATGAAGCCGCTGAAAGAGACGGTGTGAAAAATTACATTGAGATCGTAGAAAACTACTTTATCGATGCCTATACGGAAACCGATTGCCGATATACAATCGATGTCAACAGCGGTTTGGGCCCGTTTGTGCACTATGACGTGAGCGACATTGTGAATGATTTCTTTACGGAGCACAAATAATATTGCAAATTGGAGCCGGATGAAAAACTAAGAAAGACTAATTATTAAAAGTCCAAAATGAAAAAATTCGTCAACCGTTTGTGCAGCACAAGCTGATTCCGCCCAGAACGCCTTGGCACAACGGCCAGGTAGAGCGGAGTCATCGAAACGACCAGCGCTATTTTTACAACTGGGAAAAGTTTGCAAGTGTAAAAGACCTAAATCGGAAGCTCAAAGATCATTTGCACTGGAGCAACAGAAAGCCCGTGCGCACGCTGGGCGGCAAAGGCCCTCTTGGTCTCCTCCGTGAAATTCTTTCTAACGCCTGATTCTTTTCTATCCCTCTTTTCTTTACCTTCTGTGGGTCATATCTATTTACAACGCAGAGTAGATGAATGCAGAAAATGCTAGATGTATTGACTTTTGGATTTATATCGACTATACTATGTTAGAGGATTAAAGGATGATTTAAATCCTTGTTTTTAAGCGAAAATGTTCACGAATATTAAAAATGGAGATTATATGAACACGCAGAAAAATGATATTTTGAAAACTGTTTTTTTGAATTCGTTTACTAATCAACGAATCTTAGCAGAAGAATCTGGGCATTCACTGGGGGTTGTAAATCGCTCGATAAGAGAACTTATGCAAGACGGATATATAGATAAGTCAATCCGCCCAACCAACAAGGCGGTAGAGGAGTTTAAACAAAAGGCACCAAAACGCGCGATTATTTTGGCTGCAGGTTTTGGAATGCGGATGGTTCCTATTAATACAGAAATACCGAAAGGACTGTTAGAGGTTAATAGGGAACCTTTGATTGAACGTATTATCAAACAGCTTCATGAAGTGGGGATTAAAGAAATCTATGTAGTCGTAGGCTTCATGAAAGAAAAATACGAGTATTTGATTGATGAGTATAATGTAGAACTCGTAGTAAATGCTGATTACGCGGCAAAGAACAATCTACATTCGATCAAACTTGTAAAAGAACACTTGGAGAATGCTTATATTATTCCTTGTGATATTTGGTGCGATCAAAATCCTTTTCATCGATATGAGTTGTATTCTTGGTATATGGTCAGTGATCTCATAGATAATGAGAGTAACGTTCGCGTCAACCGTAAGATGGAGCTTGTAACTGTGCCGGAGAGTTCAGGTGGTAATGCAATGATTGGAATCTGCTATCTTGTGAAGGAAGATGCAGATGTTGTCGCAAAGCGCATTGATGAACTTTGTGAAAACCACTGGTATGATGGAGCATTTTGGGAAGAAGCGCTTTATAATAATGATAGGATGATTGTGACCGCTTATGTGGTGCATTCATCAGATGTCGTTGAAATCAATACTTACGAACAACTTCGAGAAATTGATAGCAATTCTAGCCAATTGAAGACAGATGCTATTCAAGTGATTTGCACAGCACTTGAAGCAAAAGAAGAAGAAATTACGGACATAACTGTTTTAAAAAAAGGCATGACGAACCGATCGTTTCTGTTTACATGTAGAGGTAAGAAATATATCATGCGTATTCCTGGAGAAGGAACTGATCAATTAATCAATCGTCGACAGGAAGCTGCAGTTTACCAAGCGCTTGATAGAAAGCATATCTGCGATGATATTGCATATATCAACCCGGAAAATGGCTATAAGATTACGGAATTTCTGGAAGGCGCAAGAGTATGTGATCCATTGAACTACGAAGATGTCAAGAAGTGTATGAAGCGGCTACATGAGTTCCATGACTTGAAATTAAAAGTAAATCATGAGTTTGATATTTTTGGACAAATGGAATTCTATGAAACGCTGTGGGAGGGAACACCTTCTGTTTATAAGGATTATGAAAAAACAAAAGCAAATGTTCTGTCACTAAAGCCTTATATCGATGCACATATTGGAGAAAAAGTCCTGACACATATTGATGCAGTGCCGGATAATTTCCTGTTTGTGGAGAAAGATGGAAAAGAAGAAATCCGACTGATTGACTGGGAGTATGCAGGAATGCAAGACCCTCATGTGGACGTGGCGATGTTCTGTATTTATTCTCTTTACAATAAATGCCAAGTGGATCAACTGATTGCGGCGTATTTTACAGAAGGATGTGATGATACAATCAGGATCAAAATATATTGCTATATTGCAGCTTGTGGGCTGTTGTGGAGTAACTGGTGCGAGTATAAGAGAAACCTCGGTGTAGAATTTGGCGAGTATTCTTTGCGGCAATATCGTTATGCAAAAGACTACTATAAAATTGTGAAAGAAGAGCTGAGTAGTAAAAATGAAAAATAGAAAATTTGCATGGATTTGCTTTCTATTCGTTGTGCTTATAATTGTGGTTGCCTTGAGAAGGAAAGACTATTTTGTAGACAATTCTGAAAATCCATCAACGATAAATGACGTGGGCTGGCAACAAATCGATTCGGAATGGTATTACTATGATAAAAGCGGAAATCCAGTTCGGAACGAATGGATAGATCAATATTATATTGGTGAAGATGGAAAAATGGTTAGAAATCAATATGTAGATCGATTCTTCGTGTCTGAAGATGGAAGTTGGAACGGAAGGTTTGAACCTCCGAACTGGTTGATGCATGGAATATGGAAAAAGAACGGGAACACGTGGACCTATCAATACAACAATATTACGCAGTTTTTAGATTTTTCGCAAATTAGGAGTATTTCTCGGTTAGGATATGATGTTTATAGCGAGAAGACACCGCCAGAGCAAAGTGAAGAATCTTATCGATTGGCGGTAGAAAACGGGTTTACGATATTATTGTGTGATTTATGTTTTACTAAAGATAGCGTGCCGGTGTGTTTTCACGATGAGTATATCAATCGAATTGCAAGAGATGAAAATGGTCAAGAATTGGAGAATGATATTAAAATAGCCGATTTAACGTATGAAGAGATACTAAAATATGATTTTGGTATATATAAGGGAGAACAGTATAAGGGAACCAGAATACTAAAATTAGAAGAAATGTTAAGGTTAGCGCAGAGATTGAATACAGAATTATATATTGAAATTAAATCCGGAACAAAAAGTGAAATTGGAAAAGCAGTAAATCTATCAAAGCAATTTGGATTGAAAATTTCATGGGCAGGTACAACCTATGAAGAATGTTTGGCGGTAGTTGAGGCTGATAATACAGCGAGAATATCAACAATGCCACGAATTATAAGGGACACTGAAATACAAGAACTTTTAAGTTTAAAAAGGGAGAACAACGAAGTTTTCTTTTTTACATATGATACTGCGATTCTGACGGATGAAGTATTGAATAAGTTAAGAGATGAGAGAATCCCCTTTGAAATGGAAACGATAGATTCCGAAGTCGAAATTGTAAATTATTTAACTGAAAACTATCAATATTGCACGGGTGTTGAGAGCAATAGAATTGTAGCATCGAAAATTGATATGGATCAAGTTATGAAAGGCTAACTATTAAAAGTCAAGCCCCAAATGTATGGAATAAAAAATAAAGCAGGCAAATCAAAAAGGGTATTGATTATACGAGGAGGAGAGAAAAATGAATAAGGTTGAAAAAGCCATCATCATGGCGGCGGGATTGGGAAATCGAATGCACCCAGTAACGCTAACAACACCGAAACCGCTGGTCAAAGTGAATGGGATGCGGATGATTGATACTGTGATTGATGGACTACATAAAAACGGAATCAATGAGATTTATGTTGTTGTTGGATATCTGAAAGAGCAGTTTGTGACGCTTGAAAAGGAGTATCCTGGTGTTAAGCTGATTGAAAATCCTTACTATGATACCTGCAATAACATTGCATCGCTTTACGTGGCAAGAGATTACATTGAAAATGCGATTATTCTGGATGGTGATCAGATTATTTATAATCCGGAAATTCTTGCACCAGAGTTTGAACGCTCTGGTTATAACAGTGTTTGGACAGATGGAGAAACGGATGAGTGGCTTCAGACTGTTGAGAATGGCATTGTTACAGCATGCAGTCGGACAGGTGGAAAAGGCGGATGGCAGCTGTACAGTATTTCCCGTTGGACTGCAGAGGATGGAAAAAAACTAAAACGACATCTCGAAATTGAGTTTGAACAAAAGAAGAACCGACAAATCTACTGGGATGATGTGGCGATGTTCTGTTATCCGGAGGAGTATCAATTGGGTATCCGTCCTATGAATAAGGACGATATTATAGAGGTGGATAATCTGAGCGAGCTAATTGCTCTGGATGGCAGCTACAAAAAATATGTGGAGGAAAAGTAAATGAATACGAAAAAAGAACGTGGAAAAATAGACTGGATGATAACATTGGTGCCACTGGCAATTGTAATTGCATTATGTGTACTATTCTTTTTTGTACCGGAACAATCGAATGCCGTACTGAGCCAGATCCGTTTTTTCTTTGGTGATACCTTTGGTACATATTATTTGGTAATTGGATTGGGAATTTTTATCCTTTCTCTGTATATTGCCGGTTCTAAGTACGGTAACATCGTCCTTGGTGAGCAGAATGAGAAGCCGAAGTATTCCTTCTTTGCATGGGGCTCGATGATGTTCACCTGTGGTCTCGCAGCAGATATTTTGTTCTATTCGTTCTCGGAATGGGTGCTGTATGCGACTGATCCACATCTGGCAGAGATGGGAAGTATTCAGGATTGGGCAGGCATATATCCGCTGTTCCATTGGAGCTTTATTCCGTGGGGATTTTATTTGGTACTGGCCGTTGCCTTTGGCTTTATGCTTCATGTAAGAAAAAGAAACCGTCAGAAGTATTCAGAGGCTTGCCGTCCGATTCTTGGAAAGCATACCGATGGCTGGGCAGGTCGCATTATTGACCTGTTAGCTGTGTTTGCTCTCCTTGCTGGTACTGCTACCACTTTTAGTGTAGCAACACCGCTTATGGCAACCATTATCAGTGAACTGTTCCATGTTGCTGTTAGTCGTACTGTAATCAACATTATTATTCTTCTTATTACTTGCGCTGTATATACATATTCCTTGCTGCACGGATTTAAGGGTATCAGCAAGTTGGCAAACATTTGTATTTATATGTTCTTTGGCCTGATTGCCTTTGTGCTGCTGTTTGGTGGAGAAACACGGTACATTATTGAAACTGGTTTTTCTTCCCTTGGACGGATGATTCAGAACTTTGTTGATCTGTCTACATTCACTGATCCGCTCCGTACATCGAATTTCCCACAGAACTGGACGATTTATTATTGGGCATATTGGATGGTCTGGTGCGTGGCTGCTCCGTTCTTTATTGGCAACATTTCTCGCGGTAGAACAGTACGTCAGACAATTCTTGGTGGTTACATATTTGGTGTTGGTTCTACATTGACAAGTTTTATTGTACTTGGGAACTATTCTATGGGAATGCAGGTCACTGGAAAGGCTGACTTTATTGCGCAGTATCTGGAGAACGGAGATCTGTATGGCATGATTGTTTCTATCATCAAAACGATGCCGGGTGCACCTGTTATTATGGTAGTTGTCCTGCTAACGATGATTGCATTCTATGCAACTTCTTTTGATTCTATTGCATTGACAGCGTCTTGTTATAGCTATCATGCACTAAATGATGGAGAGCAGCCTAATAAGAGTATTCAGTTAATGTGGTGCATTCTGCTGATCCTTCTACCGATCGCGTTGCTGTTTGCAGAAAGTTCCATGAATAATCTTCAGTCGGTTAGTATTGTGGCGGCATTTCCGATAGGAGTTGTCATTGTGATGATTGCAGCGAGTTTCATAAAAGACGCAAAATTGTATATGAAAGAGTTAAAAGCAGACGATAAGAAGAGGTAGAATAGCAACAAAGAGAATAGGACCTTTTGTTGTAAGTTTAGTTTACAACAAGAGGTCCTATTTTTAGCTGTAGGAGAGTCGGACGTGGGTGTTTAGCTAACCCACACGCCGGAATCGTCAAACGAGTAATTTGTGCCACCGATATTTACAGTTTCGTTTGAAGCCATATGACCGTCGTCGTAGAGGTAATACCAAACATCGCCAATGAATTGCCAGCCAGTCTGCATGGCACCAGATGAGTTGAAGAAATACCAAATACCGCCAATGGATTGCCAGCCAGTCTGCATGGCACCAGATGAGTTGAAGAAATACCAAACACTACCTATGGATTTCCATCCGTAGGCTTTGATACTGTTTTCGTAGAAGTACCAGTTTCCGTTTTCGTTTTCCCAACCATTCTTTTGAATTTCAGTTATCCATCGTCCTGAAGCATCAAAAATATAGCTTGTACCACCAATATTCAAAGTGTCGTTGGATACCATATGGCCGTTATCGTAGAAATAGTACCAGTCTCCGTTAATTTGCTTCCAACCAACCTGCATATTACCAGAAGGGTTGAAGAAATACCAGTTGCCTGCAATCCACTGCCAGCCGATTTGCATGACGCCAGAGGCATCAAAATAATACCAGACTCCACCAACCATTTTCCAATCGGTAACCGCTGTTCCGTTTTCGTAATAATACCATTCACTATTCTTTTGCTCCCAGCCGTCTGGGCGTTTACCGGAAAGCTTTGGCAAAACAACAGTACTCATATCCGTGATTTCGTTTTCACCGAGTTCGTCGGAGAATACTTTTTTGCAGACGCTGCACTGCCAGTAAGCCTTGTTGCCATCCTCTGTGTAAGTGGGTGCTTTTGCGGGAATTGCTTCAAGGGTGTGGTCGCCGACGGGATCAAGCTCAAATGATTGATAAAGAGGCAAGCCTCGTGCATTTAGCTTCTGACCACAAAGCGTGCATTCGTAATAATCCACAACGCTGCCGCCACCGCAAAGGGTGTAATCGGCAGGATGCAGTTCCGTACCTTTTATATGGTCTCGTAATATGAACCGCCATACCAAGTGGCGTATTTACCCTCGGCATTTACAGCGCTGCCGCAGTAAATGCATTTGTGATACTCGGTTTTGTAGCCGCCGTTGCAGATTGTATAATCTGCGGGGTAAACTTCAGTGCTTGGCGTGTGAATGCTATTTTCCGGATCGCAGGGATTTATCGGATTTCCGTTACCGTCAATAGCTGCGCCGCAGTCCATGCAGTAATAGAAATTTTCCTTATATCCACCGCCGCACGATGTATAGTTGGCTTTGTGCAAAATAGTTCCGGGAGTATGTTTTGCGTTCTCATCAGGATCGTAATATGTAGCGTTGTTTCCGTCTTTATCCATGAAGCAACTTCCGCAAACTGCACATTCATACCAATCTTCTTTGAAACCGCCTTTACAGGGCTTATAATTCGCGGAGTTTTTTGATAAAACATGCTGTGCATTTTCTTCCGGGAGACAATAATCGACAAGCTTGCCGTCGGAATCTACAGCCCTACCGCAATTTATGCAGGAATAGAAATCGGTTTTATATCCGCCATCGCAAGGGACATAAGTTGCCGAATGCTTATTTGTTCCGGGAGTATGTACGGCATCAGGATCATAAGCAAACCATTCGATATGGTTGCCGTCAGCGTTTACGACACTTCCACAATATATACAGTAGTAATAATCTTCTTTATAGCCGCCCCGGCAAGGTTTGTAATCGGCTCCATAGTTTTTTCCACCGGGTGTGTGCTTGTTGGTTTCAGCAGGAAACCAATCAAGAATGTTGCCGTCAGAATCTATAATGCTGTTACAGTATACGCAAAAATAGTAATCGGTTTTATAGCCGCCGCCACAAGGAGTGTAGTCGGCATTATACATTTCACCTGTAGGCACATGCGGAGCTGTAGGGAGTTCGACGGTTTCAAGCACATTGCCATTTTCGTCCAAATTGCTGTCGCAATCAGGGCAATGGTAATAGGCGACATTGCCGGTGTCGGTACAGGTCGGCTCCTGCGCTTCTACGAATTCCTTGTTTTCGTGTGCGCAAGAGTTTAGTGGGATGGGTTCGGAAGAGGGGTCTGCGAGAACCTGCGGTTCCGATGCGGTGCTTTCTGTGATTTCGGTGTCGTTTTGGACATCATCTGCCGATATTGTTGGCAGGGCACAGGAGAACACCAACATTACTGCCAGAAGCAATGCGAAATACTTTTTCATGTTTTTCCTCCTAAATTTTTTGTTTTCCCCAAAAAACGAAAGCTTCATTTCTCATCTCCTAAACTTCATTTTTGAAAGACAATGCAGAATGTAATTTTGCTGTACATGCTGTACGTAGAAAAACCACATTGTGACATAGCTTCACGAATTAACTATAGCAGAATGAAATAGGAGTGTCAAGCGAAACGGTGAGGATATAGCCGAAATACAAGTGAATTTGTCAAGAAACTTTGTTGTGAATAGAGAAATGGAGCGTGTATAAAGGAAATGTGCAAAACTTGCAAAAGTATTGCAAAGGAACTGCAAAAACTGTACGGCTTATATTGAAACAGCGGGGCGGGTGTGGTATGCTCTGGGCGTAGGAAGGTTACACAAAACCGAAAGGAGCATTGGTTATGAAACGGACGTTAAGGACGAAAATCTGGTGTGGTGTGTTGGTAGTTGCGTGCGTCAGCGGCGTGGCCTTTGGCGTTGCAAATTTGCCGCGTGTGCAGGCGGAGGCGGTCTCCGGCGGCGTGGAGGTCACGGAGGCACCGGGGAATGAAGCAGTAGTTTCGGAAGAAAGCAAAGCGGAGGTGCCGGAGATCTCTGGAAATCCCAAAATCTCCGAAGTATCTGAAACGGCGGAGGTATCTTCTGCGAAAGAAGAATTTGAATCGCATTTTACAGCGGATGAAAAACTGGATTTCTCCAAGATACCGAAAATCGTTCGCACGGAAGACGGGAGCATTTCAATTGAAAACGGCGACGGCAGCTTTGATGCAGAGAATGACCCGTACTTTTCTGCATTGAGCATTTACGGCGGTAAAAATGTGAAAGCCACGATCAAAGACGTGTATATGTCCAATAAACTTGAATATGGCCTTACGCCGGCGGATAACGACTGCTTTGTTCCGTGGTGGATTAATGGTGGTTACCCGTGGCTGGAGACCTGCGAGCTGAATGAAGACGGCACGCTTTCTTCACCGCATTATGCGTTTGCGTACGTGACAATCCGCTTTGAGAACACCGGAGATGAAGCGACGGGATTCCTTTCCGGGGAATACGCCATGGGACAGTATGACACAGACGGATGCCCCTTGGATATATCCGAGTGCACGACCGACAAGCGAGAGCTGATCAACGGCATTGCAGAAGTTCCGATGAATGCGGAAGACCCGAACAAGACCGGGAATATTCTGTTGGAGCCGGGTCAGACAAGAGAGCTTGTCTTCATATATCTTTTGTCTGACGAGAGCGTCTATGTGCGCACAGATGATGAAGCCGCTGAAAGAGACGGTGTGAAAAATTACATTGAGATCGTAGAAAACTACTTTATCGATGCCTATACGGAAACCGATTGCCGATATACAATCGATGTCAACAGCGGTTTGGGCCCGTTTGTGCACTATGACGTGAGCGACATTGTGAATGATTTCTTTACGGAGCACAAATAATATTGCAAATTGGAGCCGGATGAAAAACTAAGAAAGACTAATTATTAAAAGTCCAAAATGAAAAAATTCGTCAACCGTTTGTGCAGCACAAGCTGATTCCGCCCAGAACGCCTTGGCACAACGGCCAGGTAGAGCGGAGTCATCGAAACGACCAGCGCTATTTTTACAACTGGGAAAAGTTTGCAAGTGTAAAAGACCTAAATCGGAAGCTCAAAGATCATTTGCACTGGAGCAACAGAAAGCCCGTGCGCACGCTGGGCGGCAAAGGCCCTCTTGGTCTCCTCCGTGAAATTCTTTCTAACGCCTGATTCTTTTCTATCCCTCTTTTCTTTACCTTCTGTGGGTCATATCTATTTACAACGCAGAGTAGATGAATGCAGAAAATGCTAGATGTATTGACTTTTGGATTTATATCGACTATACTATGTTAGAGGATTAAAGGATGATTTAAATCCTTGTTTTTAAGCGAAAATGTTCACGAATATTAAAAATGGAGATTATATGAACACGCAGAAAAATGATATTTTGAAAACTGTTTTTTTGAATTCGTTTACTAATCAACGAATCTTAGCAGAAGAATCTGGGCATTCACTGGGGGTTGTAAATCGCTCGATAAGAGAACTTATGCAAGACGGATATATAGATAAGTCAATCCGCCCAACCAACAAGGCGGTAGAGGAGTTTAAACAAAAGGCACCAAAACGCGCGATTATTTTGGCTGCAGGTTTTGGAATGCGGATGGTTCCTATTAATACAGAAATACCGAAAGGACTGTTAGAGGTTAATAGGGAACCTTTGATTGAACGTATTATCAAACAGCTTCATGAAGTGGGGATTAAAGAAATCTATGTAGTCGTAGGCTTCATGAAAGAAAAATACGAGTATTTGATTGATGAGTATAATGTAGAACTCGTAGTAAATGCTGATTACGCGGCAAAGAACAATCTACATTCGATCAAACTTGTAAAAGAACACTTGGAGAATGCTTATATTATTCCTTGTGATATTTGGTGCGATCAAAATCCTTTTCATCGATATGAGTTGTATTCTTGGTATATGGTCAGTGATCTCATAGATAATGAGAGTAACGTTCGCGTCAACCGTAAGATGGAGCTTGTAACTGTGCCGGAGAGTTCAGGTGGTAATGCAATGATTGGAATCTGCTATCTTGTGAAGGAAGATGCAGATGTTGTCGCAAAGCGCATTGATGAACTTTGTGAAAACCACTGGTATGATGGAGCATTTTGGGAAGAAGCGCTTTATAATAATGATAGGATGATTGTGACCGCTTATGTGGTGCATTCATCAGATGTCGTTGAAATCAATACTTACGAACAACTTCGAGAAATTGATAGCAATTCTAGCCAATTGAAGACAGATGCTATTCAAGTGATTTGCACAGCACTTGAAGCAAAAGAAGAAGAAATTACGGACATAACTGTTTTAAAAAAAGGCATGACGAACCGATCGTTTCTGTTTACATGTAGAGGTAAGAAATATATCATGCGTATTCCTGGAGAAGGAACTGATCAATTAATCAATCGTCGACAGGAAGCTGCAGTTTACCAAGCGCTTGATAGAAAGCATATCTGCGATGATATTGCATATATCAACCCGGAAAATGGCTATAAGATTACGGAATTTCTGGAAGGCGCAAGAGTATGTGATCCATTGAACTACGAAGATGTCAAGAAGTGTATGAAGCGGCTACATGAGTTCCATGACTTGAAATTAAAAGTAAATCATGAGTTTGATATTTTTGGACAAATGGAATTCTATGAAACGCTGTGGGAGGGAACACCTTCTGTTTATAAGGATTATGAAAAAACAAAAGCAAATGTTCTGTCACTAAAGCCTTATATCGATGCACATATTGGAGAAAAAGTCCTGACACATATTGATGCAGTGCCGGATAATTTCCTGTTTGTGGAGAAAGATGGAAAAGAAGAAATCCGACTGATTGACTGGGAGTATGCAGGAATGCAAGACCCTCATGTGGACGTGGCGATGTTCTGTATTTATTCTCTTTACAATAAATGCCAAGTGGATCAACTGATTGCGGCGTATTTTACAGAAGGATGTGATGATACAATCAGGATCAAAATATATTGCTATATTGCAGCTTGTGGGCTGTTGTGGAGTAACTGGTGCGAGTATAAGAGAAACCTCGGTGTAGAATTTGGCGAGTATTCTTTGCGGCAATATCGTTATGCAAAAGACTACTATAAAATTGTGAAAGAAGAGCTGAGTAGTAAAAATGAAAAATAGAAAATTTGCATGGATTTGCTTTCTATTCGTTGTGCTTATAATTGTGGTTGCCTTGAGAAGGAAAGACTATTTTGTAGACAATTCTGAAAATCCATCAACGATAAATGACGTGGGCTGGCAACAAATCGATTCGGAATGGTATTACTATGATAAAAGCGGAAATCCAGTTCGGAACGAATGGATAGATCAATATTATATTGGTGAAGATGGAAAAATGGTTAGAAATCAATATGTAGATCGATTCTTCGTGTCTGAAGATGGAAGTTGGAACGGAAGGTTTGAACCTCCGAACTGGTTGATGCATGGAATATGGAAAAAGAACGGGAACACGTGGACCTATCAATACAACAATATTACGCAGTTTTTAGATTTTTCGCAAATTAGGAGTATTTCTCGGTTAGGATATGATGTTTATAGCGAGAAGACACCGCCAGAGCAAAGTGAAGAATCTTATCGATTGGCGGTAGAAAACGGGTTTACGATATTATTGTGTGATTTATGTTTTACTAAAGATAGCGTGCCGGTGTGTTTTCACGATGAGTATATCAATCGAATTGCAAGAGATGAAAATGGTCAAGAATTGGAGAATGATATTAAAATAGCCGATTTAACGTATGAAGAGATACTAAAATATGATTTTGGTATATATAAGGGAGAACAGTATAAGGGAACCAGAATACTAAAATTAGAAGAAATGTTAAGGTTAGCGCAGAGATTGAATACAGAATTATATATTGAAATTAAATCCGGAACAAAAAGTGAAATTGGAAAAGCAGTAAATCTATCAAAGCAATTTGGATTGAAAATTTCATGGGCAGGTACAACCTATGAAGAATGTTTGGCGGTAGTTGAGGCTGATAATACAGCGAGAATATCAACAATGCCACGAATTATAAGGGACACTGAAATACAAGAACTTTTAAGTTTAAAAAGGGAGAACAACGAAGTTTTCTTTTTTACATATGATACTGCGATTCTGACGGATGAAGTATTGAATAAGTTAAGAGATGAGAGAATCCCCTTTGAAATGGAAACGATAGATTCCGAAGTCGAAATTGTAAATTATTTAACTGAAAACTATCAATATTGCACGGGTGTTGAGAGCAATAGAATTGTAGCATCGAAAATTGATATGGATCAAGTTATGAAAGGCTAACTATTAAAAGTCAAGCCCCAAATGTATGGAATAAAAAATAAAGCAGGCAAATCAAAAAGGGTATTGATTATACGAGGAGGAGAGAAAAATGAATAAGGTTGAAAAAGCCATCATCATGGCGGCGGGATTGGGAAATCGAATGCACCCAGTAACGCTAACAACACCGAAACCGCTGGTCAAAGTGAATGGGATGCGGATGATTGATACTGTGATTGATGGACTACATAAAAACGGAATCAATGAGATTTATGTTGTTGTTGGATATCTGAAAGAGCAGTTTGTGACGCTTGAAAAGGAGTATCCTGGTGTTAAGCTGATTGAAAATCCTTACTATGATACCTGCAATAACATTGCATCGCTTTACGTGGCAAGAGATTACATTGAAAATGCGATTATTCTGGATGGTGATCAGATTATTTATAATCCGGAAATTCTTGCACCAGAGTTTGAACGCTCTGGTTATAACAGTGTTTGGACAGATGGAGAAACGGATGAGTGGCTTCAGACTGTTGAGAATGGCATTGTTACAGCATGCAGTCGGACAGGTGGAAAAGGCGGATGGCAGCTGTACAGTATTTCCCGTTGGACTGCAGAGGATGGAAAAAAACTAAAACGACATCTCGAAATTGAGTTTGAACAAAAGAAGAACCGACAAATCTACTGGGATGATGTGGCGATGTTCTGTTATCCGGAGGAGTATCAATTGGGTATCCGTCCTATGAATAAGGACGATATTATAGAGGTGGATAATCTGAGCGAGCTAATTGCTCTGGATGGCAGCTACAAAAAATATGTGGAGGAAAAGTAAATGAATACGAAAAAAGAACGTGGAAAAATAGACTGGATGATAACATTGGTGCCACTGGCAATTGTAATTGCATTATGTGTACTATTCTTTTTTGTACCGGAACAATCGAATGCCGTACTGAGCCAGATCCGTTTTTTCTTTGGTGATACCTTTGGTACATATTATTTGGTAATTGGATTGGGAATTTTTATCCTTTCTCTGTATATTGCCGGTTCTAAGTACGGTAACATCGTCCTTGGTGAGCAGAATGAGAAGCCGAAGTATTCCTTCTTTGCATGGGGCTCGATGATGTTCACCTGTGGTCTCGCAGCAGATATTTTGTTCTATTCGTTCTCGGAATGGGTGCTGTATGCGACTGATCCACATCTGGCAGAGATGGGAAGTATTCAGGATTGGGCAGGCATATATCCGCTGTTCCATTGGAGCTTTATTCCGTGGGGATTTTATTTGGTACTGGCCGTTGCCTTTGGCTTTATGCTTCATGTAAGAAAAAGAAACCGTCAGAAGTATTCAGAGGCTTGCCGTCCGATTCTTGGAAAGCATACCGATGGCTGGGCAGGTCGCATTATTGACCTGTTAGCTGTGTTTGCTCTCCTTGCTGGTACTGCTACCACTTTTAGTGTAGCAACACCGCTTATGGCAACCATTATCAGTGAACTGTTCCATGTTGCTGTTAGTCGTACTGTAATCAACATTATTATTCTTCTTATTACTTGCGCTGTATATACATATTCCTTGCTGCACGGATTTAAGGGTATCAGCAAGTTGGCAAACATTTGTATTTATATGTTCTTTGGCCTGATTGCGTTTGTTCTGCTGTTTGGTGGAGAAACACGGTATATTATTGAAACCGGTTTTTCTTCCCTTGGACGAATGATCCAGAACTTTGTTGATCTGTCTACATTCACTGACCCGCTCCGTACATCGAATTTCCCACAGAACTGGACGATTTACTATTGGGCTTACTGGATGGTCTGGTGCGTGGCTGCTCCGTTCTTTATCGGCAGCATTTCTCGTGGCAGAACAGTACGTCAGACAATCCTTGGTGGCTATGTATTTGGCGTTGGCTCTACATTGACGAGTTTTATCGTACTTGGTAACTATTCTATGGGAATGCAGGTCACTGGAAAGGCCGACTTTATTGCAGAGTATCTGGAAAGCGGAGATTTGTATGGTATGATTGTGTCTATCATCAAAACGATGCCGGGCGCGCCTGTGATTATGGTTGTTGTTCTGCTGACGATGATTGCTTTCTATGCGACTTCTTTTGATTCGATTGCATTGACAGCATCCTGCTATAGCTATCACTCACTGGAGGATGGTGAGCAACCGAATAAAGGCATTCAGTTGATGTGGTGTATTCTGCTTATTTTGCTTCCGATTGCTTTGCTGTTTGCTGAAAGTTCCATGAACAACCTTCAGTCGGTGAGTATTGTTGCGGCATTCCCGATTGGTGCGGTAATCGTAATGATTGCCATCAGCTTTATGAAAGATGCTAAAAAATACATGGAAAATTTGGAAAAGTCAGTAAAGGAAAAAAGTGAGAATTAACTAGAGAAATATGTCGTTTGTGACCTAATGCGCTGACTGCAGATTGCTCAACATATTTGTCAGACCAAACCCGTGTCCATGGAATGGGCTGAAACATGTTGGCACCGACCTATCTTGTTCGTGCTGTTTTCTTATTTACTTTTTCTAACCCTTGCAATTTCCAAACCATAATGCTATACTCGAACTATAGAATTGAAAGTGTGAGGTGGTACTTATGCCCAGAACTAAAGGTAGCAAAAACAAGAAGTCTTTGACGGTTGATTATGCAGCGCTTATTGCGGAAAAGCAGGCCGAAAAGGATGCTGCGGCTAATGAAATTGCAGCTGTTGCTGCAAATATCGAAGAGCTGAAAGCAGAACTAAAAAGCAAGAAGACTGCCGCAAAGAAGCTCGACAAGGAGTTGGCTAAATTGGTGGCCAAGAAGGCCGCTGTTGAGGCTGCGGCTGCTGAGGCTGCAAAGCGCGGTGAGGCAGAGGCCATGCTGAAGAAGCTTCTGGCCGAAGGCATGAGTGCCGATGAAATCATTGATAAGCTGAAATAATCAGCAACAGCCGTGCACGGGTTGCACGGCTGTTTTAAGAGGCATCTATATAGATTGTGACGCCTTGCAATTGCACGCCTAGTATTTGACTCAAAGCTCATTCCCCCGGCTTTC
>ENA-ORLY01001310-ORLY01001310.1-human-gut-metagenome-genome-assembly--contig:-NODE-1310-length-30424-cov-3.580881_pt1 | contig 30424 bp, 35 predicted proteins | sample MGYA00243071_ERZ508832 | MGnify/ENA primary metagenome ERZ508832 (study PRJEB26277, sample SAMN04329777) | human gut metagenome | biome: human-associated habitat | host: Homo sapiens | place: USA... | reverse complement strand
TTTATGTTTTTGTCGTATTTTTTTATTTATCTTATTTTTTATACTGATTAATGGCTGTAAATGGCTTAACTTCATGTTGTTACATTTTTATTACAAATTTTACACCTACGGATTTATGGTTTCTAAACTAGCGAAATTATTCATCCAAGGCCATTGAAAATATATAGTGCTATTTGATTTTATTCTGTTGTATCCATTTCCATAAGTTTAGCCATTGCAAACATTACAAGTTTATATTTTGCAAAATTTATAAGTGTAGTTCTATATTCTTCATCAATGTCTTTTAGCATAGTATCAAATTTTTCATAGCTCTCTTTGGTATTGTATATAAAACCTGACCATTTGCTTTGACTCATACATATTGCTAGTCGTAACTTATCTTTTATATCCATATCATTTATCATGTTTATTAAATATTGAACTTTTTCATTTTCCATTCATTACACTCCTTATTTTAATTCCATATTATTTTTCTTTTTAATATTAGTATTATTAAGTTCATCTGTTGGTCTAATTTTTCTTGCTACATCATTAACAATTCGATTATCATTATCATCAAAAACACCATTCTTATATAGGTCATCACTAACATACTTGTATTTTTCATCTTTATCAAAGCCAATTTTATTTTGAAATCGTTTAATTAACTTATGCCAAAAGCCTTTGAATTTCTGTAATTCTTGTTTTAGTTTTTCTTTTTCGGTTTGTAACTTGCCTATAATCTTTTCTTTAGTAGATAGTTCCTTTTTTACCAAATCTTTTACCTGTTCATTATATACATCAATCATTTTTAGCCTGTATTCATTATCTTTATCATTCCAAAAATCCATATCTCCCAGTTCTATTATAATTTCACAAGCTATATCATTTTGAGAATCACATACCTTTTTAAAATAATTTTTAATTTTTCTGTCATCACGATTTTGTTTGGCATTATATTCAATTCTAGCTGATTCAAACTCATCTAAATATACTTGTTTTACATCATTTACAATATCATTAGTACCATATATTGTTTTAATTAGTTCTCTTTGATTATCATAATCTCTTAAATTGTGTTTATTAACATCTGATAAGTCTTTTGCATTTTGAATTGCATTATTAGATAGAGAAGTAGTACCAGATAAATTATCTTTTGCTACTTTTTTTGCTAATTTACTTTTGTTTTTATCACTACCTAAGTGAAAAGAATAAGCTAATTCTTGCTCCATAGAATCCCTCCTTTGAAATTTCTTCGTAGCTATGGACTTTGGCTTTGCCATAAGTCCTAACCCAGTAGACTTAAGTTAAGTACACTGTATAAAAATTTGTATTTATAGACAACTTTAGCTGATATAAAATTATAGTTCTAAAAGTAGTGAAATTAAAATTTAGGAGGATTTTTGAAATGAAAAGTAAAATTACATATCATAAAGTTGGAGATTATTATTTCCCAAATTTAACACTTGAAGAAAGTAAATTTAAAATTATCATTTAGGTAAATATGGAAGAATGAGATTGAATTATTTAAAAAATTATAAGAAAGATGAATATATTATTTTATTAATAGATAACAAATTAGATGAACATTTATATAATATTGATACAGAATGCCAAAATCAATTTGAATTTTTAATGAAACAATTGGCTGAAAAAGAAAATATAACAGAAGAATTAAAAGCTAATAATCAAATGGAATGGGTGCAAAAAATGAATTGTATAAAAAAATTAGTTGAAGAATTAATATTAAAAGATTTAATTTATATATAAAAATTGTTATAAACACATTTAAAGGATGGAACTCATGAATTATGAATTTTCCATCCTCTAAACTTGATTTGTATTAAATAATATCTAATGTTGAAAAGTACTCTGAAAACTTAGTTTCCCAAGAAGTTAATTCTTCTACTGTTTCAAAATCCTCAAATTCCCAGCTTCTAATTTTCATATCAATTTCAGAATCGAATGAAATTTCATCGTATCCCTTCAGTTCATCAATCAGACTACAAAGTTCTTGCTTGTTTTTCAAAAACTCTGCTTTTGAACTTTCGATACGTGATTCTTCTATTACTTCTTCTGGATGTTCTTTAGATACTATAAAAACAATTTTTGACATGCTGGTCATAAAATAAGCACCAATAATTTTAGCTTTTAAACTAAAGAATTCAGCTCTTCTTAGCTCTAACTTATCCTTATTTTCCAATTCTTTTTTTCTAAGATATCTCTCCCATCCGTCTTTAGATTCCAAATCGATTTTTCTCAGTTCATTGTAGCGTTTAATCATTTCATATGCAACCCTAAATGGTTTAGTAATATTAAACCATAATTTTCTGATGCGCATATTAAAAATCATCATATTTATCCGCAATTTACTTAATACATATCTCATATCATTTCCTCCCTACACTTGTTATACGAGAATTTACAAATTGCTATTTTTGTTTATTTCGCATAGCTACGAATGATACATATATATATAATATCACATTTTTATGTAAAAATCAATTTTTTTCATTGAATTTGTTGACATCAAGCCATTTTGATGACATATTGTAGTTACCGTTTATTATGGTAACTGAAAAATTAAATAATGACGCATGTAATGAGTTACTTGGCAGAAGGTATTAAGTTATTTTCGAAGTTCTGGGTTTAACTCGCTCCGCCATGTCAAAAGGGTGGATTTTAAATATATAAATATAAAAGAGAAATATTAATCCAATTGAAATAATACTGACAGGAGATGTGCAGATAAAATTAGGACAAAATTTTTTAAAATTTATGTTGCTAATTTTATTTGTCATTCCAGCCAGTTTTTTTATTGTGTTTTTACACAATAAAAAACCGCTGATAAAATTTTTAGCAGATATGCTTAAAATTTTTCAGTGGCAAAATTAGTTGCTTTTTAGCAAGTAATTTTGTAAGCCTCGCAGAGCCCACGACATCTTTGCAAACGAAGTTTTGAAAGTGTCATAGTGGGTTAGATACTTTCAAAGAAAGTTATCTAACATTGCTCCCTGCGGTCGCCTGTATATCTGCGGAAAGGATTTCAAATGGAAAAACAACATTTCTCTGTAGCAAGAGTTGTTACACATACTACAGAAAATATTAGTAAATTTGAAAGACATGACGAAAGAAAAAATACAACTTATTCTAATACAAATATAGTTTCTAAAAGAACACCAATGAATATCTATTTTAAAAGATATAACTCTACCCTTAATCAGAAATTTGATGAAATGGTTAAAAATGGGCAAATATCTACAAGAGGTTTAAAAGCAAATGCTAAAATATATAATGAATTAGTTTTTGATGTTAATTCTCTATATTTTGAAGAAAATGGTGGTTATGAATTTGCAAAAAGCTTTTATGAAAAAGCATATAACTTTGCTGAAAAAGAAATGGGAACAGAAAACATTTTAACTGCTGTACTTCATGCTGATGAATTAAATACTGCTCTTACAGAAGAATTCGGAAAAGAAATTTATCATTACCATCTTCATGTTATAGCTATTCCTGTAGTGCTAAAAGAAATTAAGTATTCAAAAAGATGTAAAGACAAATCTTTAGTTGGTAAAACAAAAGAAGTGATACATCAAGTAAGCCATAGTAAAAAATGGAAATCTTTATATGATGAACTAGCTGAAAAAACAAAAGACTACTTCCATGCCATAAAACTTGCACCACAAAGAGTTGCAGATTTCTTTAAAAGTTTATTTGATAAAGAAAAACAAGATGAATTAGAAAGACAAAGAATTGCACAAAAAAAAATAGAATCTGAAAGAAAATCTCGTGAAGAAGCAAAAGAAAAAGAAATACTAGAAAAACAGAAATTTAAAAACTCTCCTGAATACAAGAAAAGGAGGGCTGATAGAGATGCAAGATAGTGAAAAAATATATAGAATTGAATTAACTAATGAAGAATATGAATTTTTAGAAAATTTAAAAATTGAGTTTTGTAATAAAATTTCTAAAATGAGTAATGAAGGAATTACAGAATATTTTAAAAGCTTTTATCCAGAGCAAAATTTGAACTCTGAAAAAGAGATAAAAGGTACTGTTTATAAAGTAAATACCTATTTTAATAAAGATTCGGTACACACTATACTAACTAGATTTTTTGAAATCTTCCAAAAGTAATAGTTTTTGTATTGAATTTTAAGTTTGAAATATGGTATATTATAAACACTACTTAAAATGTAGCAACTATAATTTTATATCGTATTTCAAGCTGTCTAAGGAAAGGAGAAATAAATGAAACAGTTAGAAAGCGATAAAATCACAGCTTTATACTGTCGTTTATCAAGAGATGATGAACTTTCAGGAGAAAGCAATAGTATAAAAAATCAAAAATTAATTTTAAGTAAATATGCAGAAGATAACAAATTTCAAAATATTAGGTTCTTTGTTGATGATGGGTATTCTGGAACTACTTTTACAAGACCTGCTTTTATGGAAATTATGGAACTTGCAGATCAACGGACAAGTTGGAACAATTATAGTAAAAAACCATTCAAGACTTGGAAGAAACAGACTTGTTGTTGGACAACTTCTTGAAGAAGATTTCGTAAGACTTCGGTATTAGATATATTGCTATAATGGACAATATTGATAGTAGTAAAGGGTTAAATGACTTCTTGCCTATTCAAGATTGGTTTAATGAAATGCATGCAAAAAATACGAGCCCAAAAGTTAGAGCTGTTCTTAAAAATAAAGGAGAATCTGGTATCTCACTTGCTAATAATGTACCTTATGGTTATAAAAAAGATGAAAATTATAAAACAAAATGGGTTATAGATGAGCCATCAGCAGAAGTTGTAAAAGAAATATTTAATCTATTTGTTCAAGGACATGGAACTTGTGAAATTGCTAAAATTTTAAGAGAAAGAAAAATATTAACTCCATCTGAATATAACGCAAGTATTAGTAAAAATTCAGATACTAATAATCAAGAATATCAATATAAATGGTGTGGAACTACTGTAGCTGGTATTTTAGATAGACAAGAATATATTGGAGATACAGTAAATTTTAAATGTACTACTCGTTCTTATAAAGATAAGACTAGGGTAAAACTTCCAAAAGAAGATAGAAAAATTTTTAAAAATACCCATGAGCCAATTATTGATGAATATACTTGGAATATTGCAAAACAATTAAGAAATAACAGAAAAAAAACTACTAGGTCAGGAAAGAAAAGTATTTTTTCAGAATTACTATTCTGCAATGATTGTGGCAAAAAAATGTATTTTCAGTCTCCTGTAAAGGACTTAAAGAATAGCACATTATAGATGTTCAAGTTATAAGTATGATACTTCTCTATGCACATCTCATTACATCTCAGATGAGATATTACAAGTTATTGTTTTAGAAAATATTCAAAGAGTAATTTCCTATGTAAAAAGTTATGAAGATTTATTTATTCAAGAACAACTTGCAAAATCTACACAAGATGAGTTAAAGCATATTTCTAAAAACCAAAAAGAACTTGAAAAAGCCAAAAACAGAGTAATTGAAATAGATAACTTATTTATGCATATTTATGAAGATAATGTATCTGGAAAGATAACAGATGATAGATTTAGAAGATTATCGTTTAATTATGATAAAGAACAACAAGAATTAAAAATAAAAATTGAACAATTGTCAAAAGATATTGAAAATACTGAAAAGAAAGATACTGATATAACTAAATTTATATCTAATGTAAAGAAATATACTGAACTAACTAAACTTTCGCCAGAGATACTAAATGAGTTAGTAGAAAAAATAATAATTCATCAAAAAGAAAAAGTAAATGGTAAAAAAGTTCAAGAAATAGATATATATTATAGAGGTGTTGGTATAATTTCTTTTCCAGTTAGTTTTGATGATATGAAAATGGCAATTGAAAAAATGATAAATAAAAGAAAAACAGCTTAAATATTAAAATAAGCTATTTTATGGGGAGAATGATTTTAGTGTACTTAACTAAAGCGTTCTCCTCTATGAGTTTTGACATACTATCAAAACTCGGGGGCTCTGCGAGGCAATAAAATTTATCTTACATAGACAAATTTTATTCAAATTAACTATCACCTCGTCAAAGCAAATTTCACTTCACCAAAGGTCATATTATCATCTGACCTTTTAGTTCGTTTTATTGCTTTTCCTCTTTACCCAAAAGCACTACTTTTGGGGAGCTCTGTTGCTCTGTTAATTTGTTTTATCGAGATCATCTTCGCAGAAGTTTACTGGTTTAACACTCACTGAAATAGGAACAGGTTCTTTCATATAAATCACACTATCATTACTTTCATCTGGAATATAATCAAATGCTGTATCAATATCTTGCATTTCAAATCTATCTTCTTCATTAATATATAAAATTCCAAATTTATATTCTTCCATTTTATTATTAGGATCTAATTTATAATAATCTTCTAATGGGAACACTCTAACAATAGCACTATTATCTTCAGCAAAGTTAAAATAGAACATTTGCTTTTGTAAATAATAAGTTGCCTCTGTAAAATGAACATCATAATATTGTTGTAATTTTCGGCGGTATACTTACCAACATATGTATGTGGTCTGGACATAATTCTGCCTCTATTATCTCTATTTCTTTTTGTTCACACAATCTCCTTAGTATTATTCCTATATCTTTTCTTATTTGCCCGTATATTTGCATTCTTCTGTACTTTGGTGCAAATACTATATGATATTTGCAATTCCATGTGCTATGTGCTAAACTATTTATGTCTTTCATGACAAAATCCTCCTTTTTGATTTTATTTGCGGTTGGCGACCACATCTATTATATCAAAAAGGAGGATTCTTTCTGCCCATAGCTAGAAGCTTTTAGAACCCCGCGTAAAACACGGGGTTTTCATAAGCCAAAAAAATCAACCAGATTTAATTTTCTGATTGATTTTTGTATCTATCTGTTTTATTAGTTCGAACAGATACGTCAATGGTGGACAGGGAAGGATTCGAACCTTCGTACTCGTATGAGAACAGATTTACAGTCTGCCGCCTTTAGCCACTCGGCCACCTGTCCAAATTTTTTATTACCAAAGTAATAAAAAAATGGTGCTCCCACTAGGACTTGAACCTAGGACCTACCGGTTATGAGCCGGTTGCTCTAACCAACTGAGCTATAGGAGCATATTCCATTGCTTAATGCATTTTCAAGTATAACTTATTTTGAATGAATTGTCAATACTTTTTTAAAATTTTTTTATTTATTTAATTTTTTCTACTAAATTCAACACATCTTTTATTTTTCGTCATATTATGTAATATATAAATTAAAAAGGAGGATTAATATGTTTACTCGTAGATATAAAAAATGTTATTGTATGAATAATAACACTAATTGTGCTAATAACAATGTGATTGAAGACAAATGCGACGACGTCTGCCCATGTAACTTCGAAGAATGTAATACAGATCAATGTGAATGTGGATTTGATGAAGAGTATGAAATGGGAGTATTTCCAGAAAATCCTATGCTTGCCCAAAGTTATGTTCCTTGGCAGTTTATGGATAAAACTTTTAAACCTTGTGTAGGGTTAAAGATGGGTACAATATTTCCAGAATTAGTAAGCCCATATATGCCTTGTCAATCAATGAGAGTTAACGAATTTTTAGAAGCAACAAATACTATTGGAGAGGGGTGTAATAAATGATAGAAAATGAAAATAGAAACTGTAATTGTATGAGCAACTCCACATCACAAATAAATACTAATATAAATTATCCAATGCAAAATTCAATTAATAATAGTAACATGTCAACATGTGGATATGGTGAATCTAACCAAACTAGAGAAAATATGCTAGAAAAAATCAAATGTCTAAATTTTGCTATAATTGAATTAGGCCTATATTTAGATACACATCCTAATGATGAAAAAGCACTTTGCTTACACAGAAAATATTGTAAAGAATATAGAGAATTAACAGATAAATATCAAAAAGTTTATGGTCCTTTAACAATACAATTTCCATGTAATAAATGGAGATGGCTTGAGCAACCATGGCCTTGGGAAGGAGGAAATTTTTAAATGTGGACTTATAATAAAATTTTAGAATATCCAATTAATATAAAATGTACAGACCCTAGACTTGCTAAGGTTATTATCAGCCAATATGGTGGTCCTGACGGAGAACTTGCTGCTTCTCTTAGATACTTATCACAAAGGTTTGGCATGCCAGATGAAAAGGCAAAAGCCATACTTAATGATATTGGCACTGAAGAACTAGCTCACTTAGAAATGGTAGGTACTATTGTTCATCAGTTAACAAAAAACGCATCTATTGAAGAAATTGAAGCTGCTGGTTTGGGTGCATATTATACTGATCATGGTGTAGATGTATATCCACAATCTGCTGCTGGAGTGCCATTTACAGCAGCATATATAGCTTGTAAAGGCGATGCCATAGCAAATTTACAAGAAGATTTAGCAGCAGAGCAAAAAGCTCGTGCAACTTACGAAAAATTAATAGATTTATGTAGAGATAATCCAGATGTTGTTGATCCTCTTCGTTTTCTTAGAGAAAGAGAAGTTGTACATTTCCAAAGATTTGGTGAAGCTTTAAGAGGTATTCAGGATAAATTAGCCGAAAAAAAATTCTACATGAATGATGGGTCTTGTATGAATTTAAATAATACTTGCGATTGTTAATATTAATCGAATGGAAAATCCCCTAACATTCTTTACCTGTTAGGGATTTTTCTATATGTAATTCTAAACATTTAAGTTTTGATATTCTTTTGGCCCTTTTTTCATTAAAATCGTATATAAAATACCTGATATCACAACAAGTAATAATATGTGCAATGTCATTAAAATATTAATATCTATATATTTATTCAAAAAGACAAATCCAATAAGACTTAAGAAAAATATTCCAAAACCAATAAAAACGGAAATCATAGAGCTCATACTTTGTTTTACTATTTCTGTGTCACTACTAGCATTTAATTTAGGATATTTTAAATTAGCAAGTAATCCTATAACTGCTGATAAGAATATCGTACTAAATGTAAGTGTTATTATTTGTATAAAATATGCTAAACTTACCCCAACCTTAATTATAAATAGTATTTCAGAAATCAAAAAAAATGGTAATTCTATAATATAACAATATAGTATTTTCGAATTCAATATAGTTCTGTAACTTATTGGCAATGTTTTGGTTATATTTATTGTTTTTCCTTCAAGTGAAATGCTAGAAGATGTTATAGAAGTAAACACTCCAACAAATAATATTAACCCATAAAACAGCATCTCTAAAGATATAGTATTTGTCATTCCATAACCAGATAATAAAGACACTAGCATTTGTTTTCCTTTAAAACATAAAATTATTGTTAACATTATAATAAGTATTAATCCAAATGATGAATTAAACATATACACAGTTGAAGATAAATACCTTTTGATTTCTTTTCTCACTAGAGAAATAATTGGTATTCTAATTTTTATAGTTTCCCCTTTATTTTTCCCTTTAATAGTTGTATTTTGACCAATTAAATTTGATATTATATTAAAATAATATTTTTGTCCTATTAATACAAATATTATAAAAGGAATCAAATTAATTGCTAATAATTTTATAAAAATCGTTATATCAAACTTGTTAATTAGACTAATATATGCTCCTATTGGATAATATATTTTTGTTAAGGCTTCATTTATATTTGTTGCATTTGAGACTATCTTTTGTAAAAAAGAGTTTAAGTTTATACTCACAAAAAATACACCCATAAAAACAATACTAGAAAGTATAGTCTGTACTACTTTTTTAGCTTTAAATTTACTTGAAATCATTTTTACAATGTATCCCAAAAAACATGCTACAACCGTAGGTATAATTGGTACTAATAATGTCATAATAATTGATATTAAATAGAATTCTACATTTGGATGCTCAAAGTAAATATATATCACAAATGCTGGCAATATAAACATTAAGTTATAAATATATTCAAACAAAATAAGTTTAAATACCCTTACAAATAGTATTGTGCTTCTTCTTATTGGAAGTGAAAATAACATGTCATTATCTTTTGCTTCAAATAGTATTCCTTGTGATTTATATATTCCTTCTATAAATGTTAACATAGTTACAACAGCCATAAACATGCTAAGCATAATATATGTAAGATTCATAGGAGTCAAAACCTCTGCTATCAAGTACGCATAATACCCAATAGATATACTTACAATTACAAATAATAGTAGAGGAAGACTAACTTTTTTTAATTTACTTGCATTTTTTCCAACAGAATATTTAAACATATTCATATCTTGAGATAACACTGCTTTTAATAATGATATCAATTTCATAACTATTCTCCTAACTCAAGAAATACTTGTTCTAGCGATTCATCCCCTTTAACGTCCTTCATATTCCCTGTTTTTACAATTTTACCGTTTTTTATAATAGCTACCCTGTCACATAACTTTTCTGCAACATCTAAAATATGTGTTGAAAAAAGAACTGTTTTCCCCTCTTTTGCCATTTGCTTCATGAGTTCTTTCATATCATAAACTGCTTTTGGATCAAGCCCTACAAATGGCTCATCCATTATTAGTACTTTAGGGTTATGTGCCAGTGCAGATATTAATGCAACTTTTTGTTTCATACCATGTGAAAAACTAGAAATATCATTATTCAAATTGTTTTCAATTTCAAACATTTTAGAATACTTAGCTATGTTCTCTTTTCTTGTAATTAATGGTGTATTATACATATCACATATAAAGTTAATAAAATCAATGGCTTTCATATTTTCATAAAGGTCAGGGTTATCTGGTACATATGCAATATCTTTTTTACACTCTATAGGAGATTCTTTTGTTGATTTTCCATTTATTAAAATTTCTCCACTTTCAAAATCTAATATTCCAACAATCAATTTAATCATTGTTGTTTTTCCAGCTCCATTATGTCCAATAAAGGCAAAAATCTCTCCATCATTAACATTAAATGTAATATTTTCTAAAGTCTTTTTGGTTCCATTATATGTTTTACTAACATTCTTTATTTCTATCATAACATTTTCTCCTCTTTAAAGTTTATTTTTTTAGTTATATAATTTGTTAATACAATAAATGCCAAACTATATGCAATAATAATACCTCCATTAATCAATAATCCTTTTATATTCTCAAAATTAAATATTTCTATTGTTTTTATACTTTCATTATTTAATACAAAATAATATGTTGGAAAAATGTGTGCTATTTTTATTGCATATTCAGGCATATATTCAAATGGTACAAAACATCCACACAAAAATGATGAACCAAGTGCCACAACATTTACTATGCCTCCAATAGCATTTTTATTTTGAGTAATATTCCCTATTAAAAAACCTATAGTTAAACTGCATATTGCAAATGCGAAAGAATTTGCAATATATGCTAGACCATTTGAACTTATCATAAAGTCTTTAAATAATATTACGCTTAAAATCACATATAATATCCACATTACAAATATCACAATAGCATTTGTTAATAATACAATTCTGTTATATTTTTTATAATTAAAACTACTTATAATAGTTCTCTTTCTTACATTTTCTTCTTTCAGACTTGATAAAATCATACTAATGCAATATACACATCCTGCTAAAAAGGCATAATTTAAAAAGTTAAAATACCTAGTTATACTACTTAACTCTGATGTGTCTAATGTTGTTTTTAATTCCACTTTTGTTTCTGTTTCTAATACATTATTTACTTTGCTTATTAGTTCATCTCCTCTATAATAGTCTTTATACATAAGTAACATTTTCATGTATTTCTCTACAAGCATCTCACTATATGATGAGTATTCATCACCACTGGATTTATATTCTAAAGTAGGATTTTTATCATTTAATAAATCATTACCAAAATTTTCGGGTATATATATCACAAAATTCACGTCTCTATAGAAAATTGCATCATTTATTTTTTCTTCGTCATTTGTGTCTATATCTTTTATTTCTGAATGTTTGTTTATGTAGTTTACAAAATTTGTTGTAATATCATTACTCTCATCTTTGTTTACAATTAAGATATCTGGTTTTGATTCTTCAAAATTGCTTATATTATTTCCAGATTTTTGATTAATTGTTGTTATGGAAATCAACATTACAGTATATAAAATTAACATTCCTTTTAATTTATTTAATATTTTTAAAATTGTTTTAAATACTGTCATATTTTTCCCTCCTTAAACTAATGAAAGAAATTACCAAACAAATTCCTATAAATATTAATAAATATCTAACATCTCTAAAATATCTGTCTAAAGTATCAAAATAATATAATGAATAGAAACCATCTGTTATTAAATTATTAGGATTAACAAGATTAATTATAGGAATATTTTTGTCAATCACATATTTTAAAGTAACACCCATCATTCCAGATAATACTGACAAAAACATAGTAATTGCTATTACTATACCTGTTTTTGCACCTTCTGACACTTTAAATATTGAAGCAATTAACACACCTAGAGATATTCCAGCTAAATTCCCCACTGCTGAAAGCAAAATAACCAAAGTAATATTATTTCCAAAGTCAGCTTTCAATCCTAGTTTTAAAAATATTATAAGTAAAGCTAATCCTACCAAACTTACCACATAAGCTCCAAGTGCTGAACTTAAAACTATTATACTTTTTCTATTTGGTGATACAGAAATTCTTTTTCCCTTATTACTCATATTGGCTAAGCAATTATTTATTGCTGTCAATCCAAGCATTCCTCCATACATACATGCCATGGCTATTAAGGTATAATATTCTATTTGCATATAATGCAAATTAGATTTAGAAATATTTTTTAAATTAATTTGTTCATTTTTTATTTTATTTAATATATCATTTATTATTTTTTCAGTATCAACTGAATAATTACCATTTGATATTTCTTCCTCAATACTCTTCTTACTCAAATCTTCTATAATTGTTTGATTTTGTCCAATTTCTGTTATAACAAATTTTATAAGTGTTTGATAAGTCCCATTTTCTTTTATTACTACCTGTGGCTCATTATTCTTAAAGACAATATAGCCTTTAATATCTAAATTATCCAAAAGCAAATCTGCTTCATCTTCAGTAACATATTTAATATTAAATAATTTATTTTCATTATCATCACTTGATAATTCTTTTAAAGTTTCTCTGTATATTTCTTGTGCTTTAAATTCATTATTATCAACTACTGCAATATCAAAAATTTGTAGCATTTCATCTTTTTCTATATTAGAAAATGACATATTAAATAATATTCCTAGAATAATAGGAAAAGCAAAAGTCCAAAATATTAATACTTTATTTTTAGACAATGTTTTTATTGAATATTTTAAATTATGGCTAAACATTAATCTCTTAATTCCTTTCCTGTAAGCTTTAGAAATACATCATTTAATGTTGGACCAACACGCTCTATCTTTTCTTCAATATTAGCTTGCTTTTTTAGCTCTTCGCTTGTTCCTTGTGCTATTATTTCTCCCTTATCTAAAATAATAATTCTATCGCAAAGTATTTCTACTTCTTCCATATAATGTGTTGTATATACTATTGTTGCTCCATCATCTCTTAATTTTTTAATTCCATCTAAAATATTATTTCTACTTTGTGGATCAACCGCTACTGTTGGTTCATCTAAGAAAATAAGGCTTGGTTTATGAGCAATACCACATGCAATATTTAATCTTCTTAAAAGTCCTCCTGATAATTGTTTAGGTAGATATTTTCTGAATTCTCCTAATCCAACTAACTTAATTGCATCTTCTACATATTGCTTTCTAATTTTTTTATTTTTAATATACAAACCACAAAAGTAGTCTATATTATCATAAACATTTAACTCACTAAATACTGCAACATCTTGAAATATTACACCTATTTTAGATTTTATATCATAAGAATCTGGTTTCATTTCCTTGCCAAATATTTTTATACTTCCATTTTGGTATTTTAATAATGCAAGTATTGAATTTATAGTGGTACTTTTACCGCTTCCATTTGGTCCTAATAACCCTAATATTTCTCCTTTATAAACATCAAATGATAAATTATTAATTGCTTTTTTATTCTTATATTCTTTTGTTAAATTCTTAACTTCAATAACTTTCTCCATAAGCCTATCCTTTTTACCTTCCTATTTATATCATTTGCTATTATATATCAAGTGCTATATTTTGTAAATACTTTATATATAAATTAACAATGTTCTAGTTTGTTTCAAAATTCTTTATGAACTCATTTATTTCTACTTTTAAATTATTATATTCTTTTTCACTTCCCCAAAATGTTATAAAGTAAATTTTATCTTTTACAGATACAAAAATCTGTTGAATAACATCTATAGTCTCTCCATCTGTAAACTCTGATGTAATTTGATAACCTTTTTGATTTTTAGTTCTAATTTCTGATGTACTTTTTTCTTCTATATTTTCATTTGCATTTTGCTTTTTTATTTGTTTTATATATTCATCAACACTTATATTAGTTGTTATGCTTTTAACATATATAGAAGATGTATATTCTGAATTTGTAGTGCATGGAATTTCTAATTGCAATGCTCCTAAATATGAGCTATTGGGTCCTACTTTAGTAGTGTCTACTTTTGGAGTCAATGTCCAGTTTTCTTTATATTTTAAACTATAGTCCTCTGTTTTATATTGTTTCCAATTTATTTTTTCTTCTTTCTTTTCTATAGCATTTTTTAAATCTACTGGAATTGTAGCTGTTTTTATAAAGTTTCCTTTACCATATATTCTTGAATATACTTCTATTTTTAGCTTTGAATTTTTATTTATCTTTTCTGTGATTATTCTATCATTATATATTGCCTCTTCATATTGCTTTTCTTCTTCGCTACAAGTAATAATTTCTTTATTGTTTTCATCTAACACTTTATAATATTTTTCAATACTATCACCATCATAATTTGTCTTATCTGTTTTTATTTTTAAAATATTGGCATATGATCCTGTAACAAATTCTGTAACAGATACTTTTATATTTTTAGTAATTTCATAATTTTGAGGATTTTCAAATTCATATGTTTTTGAGTCCTCTAAGCTTTTTACATTAATATTTTCTTCTAAATTCCAATCATTTTCAAATGTTTTCCCATATATAGCATAAGCTGAATCTATATCTTCACATTCTGTATATTCTTTTATTCTATAAATACTTGCATTTACTTTAACATTTTGAGTAGTATTAATTTTTATTTCGTTAACATCATATATTTGATAATACACAAATGTTGTATCAGATGTTTTATCCATTGATGTATTTACTGGTGTAAAATTCATACCATTTATCTTATAATTTCCTTCTATTTCAATCCATGAATCTGAATCAATATTTGGAATATCAATTTCATATCCGACAATAAATGTGGTATCATCTATTGCTCCATCTAGCATTTTTATTTTCACATTATCAGCTGTCACTTCATTATCAAAACTTGTAGCATTTTCTTCATATTTACTATTTATTCCTAAATTTCTTAATAATGGTGAAATTATTGTTTCAGTACCATTAACATGTGCATATGTACATCCTCCAAAAAACACTGCTAATATTGAACATGCAGCAATAGATGCTTTTCCAAAATAATTACCTATTTTTAATTTATTATATTTCTTTTTATTTTCTTTCATATTTACCTCACTTTCAAAATTTTTCTTGTCTCGACTCTCTCATCTATTGGTACTATATTATTTTTATTTTTCCTTTTTTAAAATAGCTTTTGCTGTTTTGTAAAATCGTAATTTATTTTCTTCTATTAATTCTGTAAATGTTTGTTCTTTATCCCTTTGAGATCTTATATGTATAATGGCCATTTTACATTTTCCTTTCTTGTTCACTTTTTTAATTCTTTCATTTTTATTGTATCATAACAAAACTTAATTTTCATGCATATGCGCAAAAAAGCTTCCAATTTTTTTCTCAAATTTACCTTTTAGTTCTATGTCTTGCCTGCCTTGCTAAAAGTCCTCCTGATAATTGTTTAGGTAGATATTTTCTGAATTATCATAAACATTTAACTCACTAAATATTTGTTTCACATCTATTGTAACAATACAATATCTAAAAAAATAAAGCACCAACTTTTTGGCACTTTATCTACTTCTATCATCAAATGAACTTCTTGTATCAACTTGATGTAGTTTTTCTAATTGTTTTTCAGTAATATGTATAACTTTACCACAACAAGGCTCAAATTCTTTGTTTCCATATACTAACCAAATTACATTTTCTCTTTTTAAATCTTCTTTTGGCATAGTTCCAGGACATGGATAACCATCAGTAAATACAATCTTATTTATTTCTCTTTTCTTTGTAAATGACCTAACTGCTAAATCCCAATCTTCTGTCCATGCAGAATGTCCTCTAGCTCCCTGTGGTATAGTAAAGTTATCTATATCTCTTACATTTTTAATATCTACCATTCCCCAAAATCTCTCATTAAAACATCCAACTCTTAATTTTGATTGTTTTAATAATTCATTGCTATTCCTCTTTCCTTTTTATTATTTCTTTAAAATTATACCTTTTGTTATAGGATGTAATAATCTTATAAAATCTGTCGAATCTTGATTTGTTCCTACAATATCTCCATAATGTGTTGGTACTGCTATTTTAGGTTTGATTTCATTTTAGTTCAATTATATACCCCACCCATTCATTTTATTTTGGATGAAATGCTTTGTTTGTATTGTATGCTAATACTGTTTCAAATTTAATTCCTTCAACCATATACTGTTTATTGGGTTCTACTGTGATAATATCTTTCTTATTAAATAGCCTCCTTGTAATTTTATTTTTTCAAAAGCATTATAGCATAAAATTATTTTTTGTCTTTTTTTTGACAAAAAAAATAGCAAGAGCCTCTAAAAACTCCTGCTATATAAATTAATATTCAAGACTATTCGGATCAGTTAAGAAATCATATATTCCCATTGTTATAATTCCTTCTTCATTTCTATTACGCATAATATCATCTTTTACTATAATAATTTTCTTAAACGAATCATTTATTTTCAATAGTGGTCTTTGTTCTCTTTCTGCAACATTTTCATCACTCATATTTAATGTAGATTGTATATAATATTTATTATCACCTTTATTTGCAACAAAATCAACCTCTAATTGTTTATATTCATTATTTGCTCTAGTTTCAATCATTCCAATATCAACATTATATCCTCTATTTCTTAATTCAATATATATAATATTCTCCATTATATGTCCTTCTTCTTGTTGTCTATAATTCACAAAAGAGTTACGAAGCCCTACATCAGTAAAATAATATTTTGATGGCGTATCTATATATCTCTTACCTTTAATGTTATATTTTTTAGCTTTTTCAATTATGAAAGCCTCCTCCAGATATTTTAAATAAGCATTTATTGTTTTATTTCCTATTTTTATATTTCTTGTACTTTCAAAAGTATCAGCTAATTTTGTTGGATTTGATAATGAACCTATATTAGATGAAATTATTTCTACTAATATTCTTAATTCTTCATTATTTTTTATATTATTTCTTTCTAGTACATCATTTATATAAACATTCTCTTTTTGTTCTGCTAGATAATTTACTTTTCCTTCTACATCTTCTATTTGAGTAACAACTGGTAATCCCCCATAAGTATAATATTGTTTCCAACCATTAGATATTGTTCCATTATAAATTGTCATAAATTCTGCAAAACTTAATGGATACATTCTTATTTCATATCCACGACCTCTAAATTCAGTTACTATGTCTGATGATAAGAATTTCGAATTACTTCCTGTTACATAAACATCAACATTCTCTATTCTTAAAAGACTATTTAACACCTCTACAAAATCATTTACTATTTGTATTTCATCTAATATTATATAATATTTTTCTTTATCTATTAATTTTTCTTTTATATACTCATACAATTTTAGTGGATCTCTTAAATATTTATTTTCAATAGAATCTAATGCTATTTTAATAATATGATTTTCTTTTATTCCCTTATTTAAAAGATAATTATAAAATAAATGATTCAATAAATAAGATTTCCCACATCTACGAATTCCAGTAACAATTTTGATTAAACCATTATTTTCTGCATTTATAACTTTATTCAAATAATAATCTCTGTTTATTTCCATTTTTACCTCCCATACAATATACTTCTATCATTATTATAGTATAATAAAAATAATATTTCAATACTTTTATGGCTAAAAAATTGTATATCGACAGTTTTTTAGTCATAGATATTGTTTGTTGTATATAATATATTGTATGACTAAAAAATTGTTTTTATACAGTTTTTGGGTCATACTATTTAAATGAATTTTTAAATATCGCTACCAAAACATTGACAACTATGCTATTTCCGAGCCTGTTTATACAGTTGTGTATCAGATATACCTATAGATTTTGCTTTATAAAAATCTTCATCATCAAAAGACATTAATCTCCAACATTTGTGTTGGAGCAATATCAATTATTTCCTTTTGATTATATGGATTAAACATTCTTCTTTCTGCTATACTAGGTCAAAATTGACTTGCAGTAACAGCAGTAGCAATCCCTTCCTCATCATAAATTCTATCTTGCACACTAGGTTGCTTACAAGAATTATTTAAACATATCGGTTTAGGTGATTCAATAACTGTTGCCATATTGGGTGAAGTCAAAATTGTTTGAGATACTTCTTTTCCAACTCTACCTCTTTTAGTTGTACTGGTATAATAATGTTAAGTCAAAAAAACAACTTAACATTATTATTTTATTTTTTCTATGAGTTGTACTCATAGACATATTGTTTTTTCTGTGTCTGATAAACTTTGGCCTTACTTTCAAAAATATAGATTCCTTTTAAACGGATTATTTGAAGCTGCTTCAAAAGCTGTTCTTTCTTGGTTCTATGAAATTAATAAGTCTCAGAACTTTAAACCTGGTATTATGTGTACCCTGCATACTTTTGGTAGAGACCTTAAGTGGAATCCTCACATTCATATGATTTGTACTGAAGGTGGTGCTGGTAATACTGAAGTTTTTCGTATTATTCGCCATATTAATTTTAAAGCACTTAGATTTAGATGGCAAATAATGATGATTTACCATTTTAACCTCAAAAAAAATTTTTTTCTTGAAGGCTTCTTTATTGATGCCTTTTTTCTTATTATGTTTTTGTTCAAAATGAGCACTTTCCTATAATATAAAAATAGAGTATACCTACATGATACACTCTATTCACTCTTTGCTTTATCATCAATTTTATTACTTATTGCTTTATTATGACTAATTGCACCTGCACCAACAAGTAGCTTTTCTCCAGTACTAGAAAGTATTGTATCCAGTTGCTTAATATAATCATCAATATGCATTGGATTATGTCTAATTGCTTCTATTTCAGCAAAATCAAAATATCCAGATACTAAATTATTTAAAATTTTTAATTCTTCTTCTGTTAAATAATTTTTAGCAATTATAACAGCACTCATTACTGGCAAATCACCTTTAAAAGTAGTTAATCCCATAAAAGGTTTATCAGAATTTGCCCTTTCATATATTACTTCAGGTGCTGTATGTCCATGGCAGCATAATGAAGTAAGCAATTCTTTCCAATAATTACCGCCACCGTTGCCTTTAAGTCTTTCATCATCCATAGTGAAGCCTTTAATCATATATTCTTTTAATCTTTCAGTCGCCCATCTTCTAAAATTAGTAGCAACTTTTGATTTTATTCTATATCCTAAAGATATAATCATATCTAAATTGTAATATTTAACTTTTCTTTCAACTTTTCGGTTTCCTTCTTTTTGAACTGTCAAGAATTCCTTGACAGAATTTATATCTAATTTTTCTTCATCAAAGATATTTTTAATATGCAAACTTATATTTTGTTTAGTCGTATCATATAAGTCAGCCATCTGTTGTTGTTATAACCATACTGTTTCATCTTCAAGTTTTACATCTATTTTTGTCGTTCCATCATCAGTTTGATAAATTACAATATTATTGTTATTTTTTTCCATTGTTATACCTCCATTTCTATTAGATTTTAAAAGGTGTCAACAAATATAATCATTGTTCACACCTTTATTTTACTACATATTTTTAATATTTTGTGGACAAGTTATAAAACTCGAACCAATTTATCTTTTTAAAAATTTTAATTTTATCCTTATTTTATACTACTTTCCACAACAGTTCTTATACTTCTTTCCACTTCCACAAGTTCGAGTTTTCCTAATATTTATAGCATTATAAATATTATCTGTATTACTTGTATTTACTAGTGTTTCAGTTTTTGAAATATCAATATTATTTGTATTTATTGTACTTATTTAAATAATAAATATTTTTTATTTGGCGACAAATTGGCGACATTGTCTACATCGTTATTTGTCTATTTATGTTTTAAATTTTACAATATTATTCATTTTTTGTCTATACTTTTAAATATTTATTTCGTTTTTTTGTTTAGAAACACACTCAAATTCCATACTATATAAATCTTTAATTTTTGGTTTGTAATATTTTTAATACTTCATTTATCGGTGGATTTTTTATATCTTCTGGAATTATAGGTTCATCATCTTTTAAAATAACAGCTGATTCAAAATCAGATTTACTAATTTCATATGCTTGTCTAATATTAATTTTCTTTAAACTTATTTCATATTCCCATAAAGGAATAATTTTTTCATTTAATATTGCCATTGGTAAAATACTGATTTTCGGATTATTCCCATTATTAATTATTTCTTCTAAAATTCCTATATTTTTATCATCAATACAATTCATTTGATGAAATCTTGTAGCCATATTAACAATAATATTTTCACTTTTATCCTTTGGAGTATTAACTCTACCAGTAATCATAACTCTATAATCATACTTTCTTTTTTTACTAATTCCCTTTATAAAAGATACTACAATTTTTCCTTCTTTATCATCTTTTGATGCATAATCAATTAAATCTTTAAATACTTTTTTGGCACCTTCTTCATTTTCAAATAAAAAACCTATTTTTATCTCACTCTTATTAACCAAATCCCCAAGATACATAACGCCTTTCCACTTAGCAAAATCCCAACGACTGCATTTAATCATTCCTGATGAATAAATATTTTTATGTGATATATCTTCAAATGGATTATTTTCAGGCTTTCCATATTTAATATTTTTAATATCTTCAAATGGATCTATAGTTTCTTCTTTTGAGTTATTAAAATCAATATTAGAATACCATTCTTCAGTTCTTGTAATTTCATAATTAGTAATATCTTTTTCATCTTCATACCCAAAAATATGGTTAAGATTATACAAACTATTAGTGTGATTCAAACTTCTCACAAAAGTTTCTTCATCTTCAAACATTTTTTTAAAAGTTTTTTCATAATCTTTATAAATAAAATTAACTGCAAATATATTAGCCAATAACTTAAATAAAGTATCAGTAATTATTTTATGATTTTCAACTGATAAATCATACATATCAAATGAATCTAAAATAATAGTATATGTATCTATTCCATCAAATATATATTTAACATCAAACTTGCCACTATTTTCTTCTTTTAGATTAACTATAATATCTCCTCGCATATATGTTTCATGACAATGAATTGTAGCCAAACTATTTTCTAATAACGCTAATATAAATTCAGCAAATCGACTTATTAATTTTGTAGCAGTGTAATTTATTTCCATTTTATTTCCATTCAACATTGAATAAATAATAGCTTTTTTCCCATCGTTATAGATAGGATCAGGTAGTTTTTGTTGTAGTGATGCCTTATAAAATTCTTCGATATGTTTGTCAACTCGTTTTTTATCTCCATCACATTCTTTTAATAATTGAGTATCATAAACACCCAGAACATACTTAGCCATAACTTCTGAACTAACTAAAGCATTATCTGATAATTCATAAATAATTTTATCCATCACTTTAAAATCTTCTGCTTTAGTTTTTAGTATTTGTGCTGAAATAAATGCATCTATTTGTAAAAAATATTGTTCTTCATCTTCTTGGTTAAATTTTTCATTTTTATCGATTAATATACTTAAAAAAATATTTTTAATATGAATCCAATCAATAGCACGTTCTACATTTCCAAATTGTATTTCTATTTCAATAAGCCTATTTACTATTTTTAGAGAAAATACATCTAAATCATTTTCCTTAAAAAATATTTCTATAAATAATGATATAGCAGCTATATAATAATTTTTAGCAGCGTATAATAATCCAATAGATTCGAAATTACCTCCAATATTTATATATGTTTCTAAAAGTTTACCGTTTGTTTCTTCTTTATATAATAAAGTCAAACATTTTCCTAAAGTATTTATTGCATCATAATGTTTTCCGTTTGATGAAAGTATTTTAGACTTTTTTAAATACATTTCAGCACGCTGAATCTCACTTTTTCTAGTTGTAAGTTTGTTAGTAATTAATTCGTAAAGTTCATCATATTTTGAATTTCCATTATAAATTGGTAACATATTTTCAATCATCTTAGCTAAAACAACAAAATCATATTCCTTAAATTTTGTTGCTTCTTCTATTATTTTAATTAGACTATCAAATTGGTTATCTATATTATCTTCCAATACAATTTTAATAATACAAATTCGCGTTTTGGCTTCTAATTGTGTAACTCGACTTTGAGATTTTTCTTTTTCATTTAAAAGATTTAATAGCACAGTGGTTTTATCTTTTATTTCATTTTTGTTTCTATTCTTTCTGGTATATAACAGTGTCCATAATGTAGCTAATTTCAATATTTCTTCTATTTTTTTATCTTTAATCACTTCTTCTTGATATTCATTATAATATTTTTCAAAATTCAAATTATCATTTATCCACCAATTATAATACCAAGCTAAATCATATAAAATATTTCTTTGAGCCACAATATTATTTTTTTGTCTTGCAAATCCCAGACTACGCTGAAATTTTCCTAGCACAATCATTTGTTCTTCTTCTAAGTCTCTACTCAAAATAGCTGATTCTATAAAAAGATCAATAACATCTTGATTAATTACTTTTTTTGAAGAATAATCTTTTAATTGTTTTTCAATTTCTTCTATTCGTCTTTGTTTTTTCAAATCACTTGAACCAATTTGTTTCTCTTTTAGTGGTTGAGCAATACCAATTATTTTTAGTAAATCTAAATTCTTATCATTAAGCGCCTTATCTAATATCCATGTCTTATCAAAAATAGTTATATTTACCCCTGTTTCCTTATTCTTATTGTCTTGATATTCTAATCTTTTATCATTTTTAATTGATTGATTAGTTATAAAAAATATTTTAGTATAACCTCTATTAGTATTTATAATTTTTTCAATATCTTTGTCGCATTTTGATTTCCAATCTTTTTTTAAACTAACTGCAAATGCCCACCTATCATTCTCACCATTTAAACCATACCACCAAAATTCTTGAATATTTGTTGACACAGGATAATTTTCTGTATCTACTTTTCCATCCCCTCCACCTGCAGGGCCTGTTTCTTCTATTAAATTTGGACAAACTTCTCTCTCAAGTATTTTTCTTACAAATTCTTCAAAATCAAAATGTTTATTCTGTTCTGATAAATTTGACAAATGAAAATCTAATAAAGTTCTTGGGCATTCAATTTTATCTATAATTTTAGAATCTGAAAACTGATTCGGATGTAACTTCTTCAATAAATCCCTGGGTTTCATACATGTCTCCTCATTTAAAATAATATTTATTTTTTATCTTCCTTTTTTATTTCTTTACTAATTTCTTTTATAGTATTTAAATATTCCTGCTCTACAGGGCTAATAGTTTTTACTTGATATTTTTTATATTCTGCTTTTGCTTTTTCAAGTGCTTTATCATGACTTATTTTCCCAGCTCCAGTTAATAATTTTTCTCCTGTAGAAGAAAGTACCATATCTAAATGTTTAATATAATCTTCCATATTCATTGGATTATGTCTTATTGCTTGAATTTCAGCAAAATCAAAATATCCTGATACCAAATTATTTAAAACTTTCAATTCATTTTCACTTAAATAATTTTTAGCAATTACAACATCACTTAATACTGGAATATCACCTTTAAATGTTGTTAACCCCATAAATGGTTTATCTGCGTCTGCTCTTTCATATATTACTTCTGATGCTGTATGTCCATGAGTTGCATAATGTAATTTATTTTGAACAATTTTAAAAAATTTAATTGATTTTTCATCTTTTGGATCATAATCTACTGCTGTTGCATATAAATCTAGGACTTGTCTATATAATACTTTTTCTGATGACCTAATATCCTTAATTCTAGCAAGTAATTCTTTCCAATAATTACCTCCTCCATTTCCTTTAAGTCTTTCATCATCCATTGTAAAGCCTTTAATCATATATTCTTTTAATCTTTCTGTTGCCCATTTCCTAAAATTAGTAGCAATTTTAGATTTTATTCTATATCCCAAAGAAATTATCATATCTAAATTATAAAAAGGTATTTCTCTCGTAACATTTCTATTTCCTTCTTTTCGAACTTGTCGGAAATTCTGACAGGTTGATTCTTTATCTAATTCTTCTTCTAAATAAATATTGTTTATATGTTCTATAATATTAGTTCTTGATGTGTTAAATAATTCTGCCATCTGTTGTTGTGATAACCATACTGTTTCATTTTCAATTTTAACATTTATTTTTGTTAAACCATCTTCTGTTTGATATATTATAATGTCTCCATTTGAATCATTCATAATAAAAATTCTCCTTTCTTACCTTTCGCTTAATTCTTTTTCTCTATATTGCTGCATTACTTGCGAACTTCTTGTATAAACTCTAGCACATTCAGATAATTGCCTTTTTATTACTTCTTCATCTGAAACAGGATTATAAAATAATTTATTTTCATTTGAAAAATGTACAGTTTCACTATTTTGTTGTTCAGTAAATAAACTACCTACAACTACATCTTGAATTCCATAGTTCCTTATAACTTCTTTATATTCTTCAACATCATTTATTGTAATCCCCTGTAATACAGGTTTTATGTATAATACTGTTGGTATACCTAATTCTTTTTTTAATCTAAATGTTCTAAATCTTTTTTGAGGTTCATCTGTATTAGGCTCAACTGAAGAATGTTTACTTATTGTCGCTGAACTAAGAAATACAACCAATTGTCCGTAATATTTTATAAAATTTTGTATATCAGCCATTTCATTTGTTGAAATTTCTTTTTTTGTAGATAACTGAACTTGATTTCCTTTTTGTAAAAAATATTTTATTAATTTTATAGTTTCAGATTTATTTTCATCATCCCAACATTCTGAAAAACATCCTAATGTGATTAATGTTTTTTCAGAAATTTCCAAACCACTTTTATTTAATTCGCTTAATATTTCTTCAGCTTTTTTTACTTTTAACTTTGAATTATTATCATATCCACTTTTTGCCAAATAACAATATTTGCAACCTCCTGTACAACCTAAACAAGAATTTATAAAAATTCTATGATTATCTTCTGCATATAAAAATCCAGTATCAATCATTTTATTTCACTCCATTCCATTCTTCTAAAAACTCATTAACAAAGTTTTTCATATATTCCGTTCTATATTTTTCTTGTTCTTTAGCAGATTTTGTATTCATATTATCAGCAAGTTTAAATAACTTGTGATAAAAATGATGTATAGTTGATGGATCATCTCCTTTTTCTTCAGAATATTTTTCTAAAGTTTCTAACGGACTATTCTCGTCGTACATTTTTACATTATGTGCACCACCATAACTAAATGTTCTCCCAATTCCAATTGCACCTATTGCATCTAAATTATCAGCATCTTACAATATTAATGTATTTATATCATCAATATTATTTCCGTTCCAATTATATATTTCATGATATTCTATACAATAACAAATTTTGTTGATAATCTCCTCTGATAAATCAGTATTACTTAAAATTTCTCTTACTTTAGGTAACGAATCCTTTGGAGATACAAATTTACCTGTTTCATTTTGCATTATTCTATGTATGTCATGCATAAATGCCGAAATACCAACAATTAATTCGTCACCATTTTCTTTTTTACATAAATTCAAAGCAATATTCATTGTTCTTATTAAATGACTTATATCATGCCCACTTGAATCATTTTTAAATAATTTTCTATAATATATGGCTTTATTACTTCTATATATTTTTCTAACATCTTCTATCAGCTTCCTTCACTATATCGTTACTTTAAATTTTTCCAAATAATTCTTCATATCATTTTCGAAAACATTATATCAAAAAATTTACATTTTTACAACAAAATCTCGTTCGTTTAAAATCTTTTAGAGAGCTAATTATATCAACTAACTCTCTAATTATATAACAAAATCTTACTATATTATTTATATTGAAATTTTATACTCTATAATTTCTTTAATAACATCTAAATTTATTGCATTTTCATAAGAATCCGTTACATTTTTTCTTGTTTCATCTGTGCTTGAAATATAATAATTCTCTGTTGTTTCAATGTCCTTATGTCCTAATATATCTGCAACATCTCGTATTTCTACTCCATTTCTTAAAATTGTAGTTGCATAACTTCCTCTTAAATCATAAAATCTACAATTTTCTATTCCTAGTTCATCATGAATTATTTTATATGGATATTTTATAATATCTGTACCACAATACTTGCCATTATCTCTAGTAAAAATCATATTAGCAGGTTTCATTGATAAAATATTTGATTGATTTTCCACTATTTGATATTCTAAAACTTTACCATACTCATTTTTTACTTCTTCTAAATGATAATACTTATAGTCCTTACCATATAAAAGTCTTAATTCCATTTGTCTATTCTTAAAATTTACTAAAGCTTTCATAAGTGTTGGACTAATATGAATTTGTCTTTCTCCACTTTTAGTTTTTGTTGTTCCAATATACCATCTACCATTTTTATTCTTTTTCTTATCAAAAACAGAATGTCTAACATTTATAACTTTATTTTCAAAATCAATATCTTCCCAAGTTAATGCACATAATTCTCCTGGCCTCATTCCTGTAAAACAACTTGTAATAAATGCACAGGTAAATACATCATCATCTTTAAATCTTGTTAGAATTTTATCAATTTCACCTTGTGTATATAAATGTTTTTCAAAATTACTGTTATCTTCTATTTTAGGCAATTTCAATGTTAAACTAGGATTATATCTTATAAATCCATAAACATCTGTCGCTTCTCTAAAAGTTCCTTTCATTACTTTTAATATATTTTTAAAATAACTTCTAGAAAAAGAATATTTACTACATAATTCAGTCAATAAACTATGCAAGGTTATACTTGTTATTGCACTTAATCTATATAATCCAAGTGAAGGTTTTAAATATTTCTCTATAATATTTTTGTATGCTTCCTGTGTAGTATATTTTAAATTTATCTTGCAATAATTCTCATACCAAAAATCTAAATAATCATGATATGACATCTGGCAATCTTTTACAACAACTCCTGTTCTAATATATTCTTCATAAGCTACTGTTCCTGCTTCTTGTGCTTCGACTTTAGTTTTAAATCCAGACTTTGTTATTCTTTTTCTTTTATTATTAACTTTACCAATATCAAAGCAATATTCATAGCTTTTACCTCTCTTTCTTATTCTAATACTCGACATATATTACTCCTCTCCGTTTATTCTTTTTATATTCTCTAAATCTGATAAATCATTTCCTTCGTTTTCTTTCAAAAATTCTTCAACAGCAGATTTTCTTATTTTAAAGCTTTTTAACTTTATAGCTTTTAATTTCCCTTTTTCTATTAATTCATAAATATAATTTGGGCTTGAATGAAGTATTTTTGCAACTTCATGTGTTGTATAAATCATTTTTTCTTCAATTACATTTGTTTTCATTATCTTTCCATCTCCTTATCTTTATAATTATGTTCTCTTTCTTTTCTCTCAATTTCTTCAATTATATCTTTGGGGACTTTCTTAATATATTTTTCATATTTTTTGATTTGATTTTGCATATTCATCAAAATCATACTTGTTTCAAATTCTTTATCTCCCATTTCCTTTTTTAGTTCTTTATTTTCTTCTAAAAGTTCCTTATTATCATATTTTTGATTAACTACTTTTATTTCCAGTTCTCTTATGTAATCTTGATAAGAATTTACTTTTGCTGAAAATTTACGAGCTTTTGGCACAAATTCAGATAATATCTCCATTGCCTCTGCTTTATCTTTTTTCATACCAATTAAATTAATATTTTCTATTACATTAGATAACTTGTTGTATAAATAATCTAAATTATCTGCCATTTTAAATAACCAAGTTGGGATATGCTTTCTTTTTGTAATTTGTGCAGATTGCCCTCTTTCTAATTCATTCCATCTTTCGTGCATAAATTCATAATATCTTGTTTGCCATTCAGATAAACTTTTTTGATTTCCTAATATACTTTTAGCAGATAGCTTACCATCTTTATTTATTGGGCAAAAAACTAAATGCATATGTGGAGTTTCCTCGTCCATATGCACTTTTGCAGACATTATATATTGCTCTCCTAAATTTTTATATTCACATACAAATTTATATGCAGTTTCAAAAAATCTTCTAGTTTCTTTTTCTCCAATTCTATTAAAAAATTCATTGTCAGATGTGATGATATATTCACAAGCAATATTGCTAACTGTTTTAATTTGACCTTTTAAATTATATTTTTCTCTTATTCTGTCAAATTCTTTTTCATAACTATATTGTGGTGATTTTAGCGAATAATTTAAATATGATTTTTCTTTATCTATATTGTCATTTGAATAATTTTTATTTATTCTTTCATTGTGTCTGAATATTCCTTTTAAATTTTCTCTTTTGTATTTTTGATTCCTTATTATAGCATAACTCATATAATATCTACCTCCTTTGAATAGCTAAATAAAGTAACACAAACTAAACTTAAAAATGGCACTTATTTAGAATGTGTTGTAACACACTACAACACTTTTTAGGTAAAAGTGTCCGTGTGGCAGGGTAAACCCTACAACCCAAAACTAAAAATTGCTACTAGCATTTTTTAGTTTTCGCATAACAAATGAATTGTCATTTGTTATCCTTTTCAATAAATTGCATATCTGCATTTATTGAAAAAAGAGCAAGAAAAAAATAGATTTTTTCTTACTCTTTGAAACCTTGCTCGGTTTCAAACTTCCACGCTATATGGCTACCTTTTACAGAAACCAGAGGGAATGAGCTAAAGTAGAATTAGGTGTAATATTCCCATTTGTAAAATAGAATTATTACACCTATACAAACTGAAACCGTCGGTCATTCGCCTCGTTTCATAGGTAGTCTAGTAAGTAGCTGTTGCTACTATAATTGCTGATACTTTTAAATATCTTTGTTCATACTTGTCCAAACTTTTTACAATTATAAATCCACACCAAGTTTTGCCACCGAATACTCTTTTTTTATTGTGAGTCTGTGTTCTAAAATCTCACTCACGCACTTTGTATAATTAGACTACTTATACAAATACGAATGAACTTTATAGCATCGGCTCATCACACCTATCACTTTTATAGAGTTTGAGGCATAATCTCTTTTTGAAAACAAAAAACTACTCATAGTTTATAAACTACAAGTAGTTAGTTATTTCCTTTATTCAGTTAAGCCTCAAAATCGTTTTTAAGGCATTTTTATTTTAAAGTAAACTAATCTATCATACATAAATTAATCTCTTTAAAACAATTTCTTCTGCTTGATTTTTTATTGAGTTCATTGTACCAACCCAATATAAAGGGTTAGTATTTTTCATATCTTCTGTTAAATCACTTTTTGATTTTAAATCTTCTATTATAAAATCAATTTCCTTTTGTGCTTGTTCTTGAAATTCTTTTAAATGTTTGTTTAGTTCTCTATTTATAAAAAGTATGCTATATTCTGCTTTCTTATGTTTCTTCAAATAATTTAATCTTAATAACCCATATTTATTTAATGTAATTTTTTCTTCTGGCTCCAAATATAAGTTAGGCATATAATAATCTCCGACTAATGTATAAGTTATTCCTGTCTTTTCATCTACAATTTCTTTTTTTAATGACAAACTTAATATTTGTTTTTGTCCATTAACTTTTACTGTTACTGCACTTCCACCTGCAGATGCTTCAAATTCTTTTGCTGCAAGTTCTGTTTGTGATTTTTCTAAATCCTCTTGCATTTTTTTAGCTTGTTTCATTAATCCATTGATGTTCATTCCACCAAATCCTCCCATTCCTCCTGGGAATCCTCCTCTTTTTGACATTTTTATTTCCTCCTTCTTATTTTTTACATTTTATTTATAATAATTTTTACTCAATTATGTCTAATGGTATGTCAAATTTATTTGCAAAATTTGATAATTCTTGTTCTTCGCTCATTTCTTCTACGCCTTG
>ENA-ORLY01001306-ORLY01001306.1-human-gut-metagenome-genome-assembly--contig:-NODE-1306-length-30458-cov-3.657747_pt1 | contig 30458 bp, 30 predicted proteins | sample MGYA00243071_ERZ508832 | MGnify/ENA primary metagenome ERZ508832 (study PRJEB26277, sample SAMN04329777) | human gut metagenome | biome: human-associated habitat | host: Homo sapiens | place: USA... | reverse complement strand
ATCAGTAGCTGTATATAATCACTATAAAAGAATAGCACATGAAGAAAGTGATAAAAAAGATAAAGATGATGTAGAAATTCAAAAAAGTAATATATTACTTTTAGGACCAACAGGATGTGGAAAAACACTTCTAGCAAGAACACTTGCAAAGATATTGAATGTACCATTTGCAATAGCTGATGCAACAACTCTTACAGAGGCTGGATATGTTGGTGAAGATGTTGAAAATATTTTATTAAAACTTATCCAAGCAGCAGACGGAGATATTCAAAAGGCAGAAAAAGGAATAGTATATATAGATGAAATTGATAAAATAACAAGAAAATCTGAAAATTTATCAATTACAAGAGATGTTAGTGGTGAAGGAGTACAACAAGCATTATTAAAAATAATTGAAGGTACAATAGCATCAGTTCCACCTCAAGGAGGAAGAAAACATCCAAATCAAGAAATGATACAAATAAATACTGAGAATATATTATTTATTTGTGGTGGAGCATTTGAAGGTTTAGAAAATATAATAAAAGATAGAACGGGTAAAAAGAGTATAGGATTTGGAACAAAGATTGAAAGTCAAAAAGAAATTAATAAATATGAAGTATTCCAAGAAATGCTACCACAAGATTTATTAAAATATGGATTAATACCAGAATTTATAGGAAGATTACCAATAATTGCAACTTTAAAAGACTTGGACAGAGAGGCTTTAATAAAGATTGCAACAGAACCAAAAAATGCATTAGTAAAACAATATCAAAAATTATTAGAGATGGATAATGTTGAACTTAAATTTGATAAAGAGGCATTAGAAGCAATTGTTGATAAAGCAATAGAGAGAAAAACAGGAGCTAGAGGACTTCGTTCAATTATTGAAGAAATAATGAGAGATATTATGTTTGAAATACCTTCAATGCCTAATATTTCAAAATGTATTATTACAAAAGATACTGTTTTAAATAAAACTAAACCAGAAGTAGTAATTAGTGAGAATAACGAAGAACAAGTGAAGGCTAAAAAAAATAGACATGTTCCTGAAAAGAAAAATAGAGAAACAGCATAACAAAAAAGACAGAAAAAATCTGTCTTTTTTGTTTTTTTGAGTTATATATAACTCAATTGGGGAAAATTAATCATAAACCCGGTTGCCAATAACTCTTAAATTTTGATAGTTAGCTCTGCTGTCATTAATTGAATTGTCAACAGCTTTTAAGAAATCATTTAAAGCTTTCATTGCTGCATATGCTGATTCAAACTCGGTACTTAAGAGAATTTCTTTTGTCATAGCAATTTCCTCCTTTCTATTTGTTGCACGATTAACAGTATATAGTGAATATTTTAAAGCCTTAGAATTAAAAAGTCTGTCGAAAACAGTTGAATGAATATAAAAAATATGATATATATAATTAAAATTTAAAAGGAGGTTGTAAAAATGGATTTAACTGTTGATATAGACAATTACAAATTAAATGTAAGAGCAGCAGGACTTATAATTCATAACAACAAAGTATTAGTACATAAAAGTATTAATTCGAATCATTGTGCATTAATAGGAGGAAGAGTAAAAATAGGAGAAGATTCAGAAAGTACAGTGAAAAGAGAGATTTATGAGGAATTAGGAAAAGAGGTTGAAATAATAAAATATATTTCAACTGTTGAGAATTTTTTTGAGATGAATAAAATTAAATATCATGAAATTTTATTCGTTTATCAAGTTGAATTTGTAGAAGATGAGGACAAAAAGATAGAATATACTTTAGATAATGCTGAAGGAAAAGAATATTTACATTATGAGTGGATTGATTTAGATAAAATAGAGCAGTATCCATTGTTACCAGAAGGAATCAAAACGATAATAAAAGAAGGTAGATTTCCAGTGCATAGAATTGAAAAAAATTATTAATTAGGAGAAATAATATGCAGATAAGAGAAGTAAAGGTTGAAGATATAGAGCAAATTATAGTTATATTAGAACAAATATCAGAAATGCATTATAAAAATAGACCAGATATATTTAAGAAAAAGTCTAAAGACGAGATAAAGAGAAATATTATTGAAATGATAAATGATGAAAATAGAAAAGTAATAGTAGCTACTGATGAAACATTAAAAATATATGGTTTAGTAATTTACAATATTAAAGAAGTAAAAGAACATATAAATTTAAGTGATTCTAAAGTATTATGGATTGAAGAATTAGGAGTAGATGAAAGCTATAGAAAAAACGGAATTGGCAAAATGTTAATGGAAAAAGTTGAAGAAGATGCCAAAATGCTTGATTGCAAAAGAATAGAATTAAATTGTTGGGATTTTAATAATAATGCAATTAGTTTTTATGAAAGATTTGGAATGAAAACACAGAGAAAAATAATGGAAAAAGAAATATAGTCTTGAATATATTTAAAAGTATAAAAAAGAGGTAAACTTATGAAAAAAAGAAAAAATCAAAAAATGAAATTCTGGCAAAAAACAATAGAATTATCTATAATAGTGTGTATATTAATTATAGGGTACATTGCAACCAATACCAAAAATACCAATGAAATAAACACTACAGAAAACGTAGAACAAAATCAACAAATAATATTTGATCTAAGTTCAATTCCAGAATACACATCAAGCCCATATGTAGAAATAAATAATAATATTCCATATTTTAAAGATGAAGATTACACAACAGAAACATTTGAAAGGTATAGTGAATGGGATGTTTTAGGAAGAAGTGGTGTGGCATTTGCAAATATTTGCAAGGAAATAATGCCAAAAGAAGGAGAAGAACGTGGTGACATATCAAGTGTTAAGAATCTTTCTGGATGGGTACAAAAAAGATATGATAATATAATTAAAGATAAATATTTATATAATCGTTGCCATTTAATTGGATGGCAACTTGCAGGAGAAAATGCAAATAAAAATAATTTGATTACAGGAACAAGATATTTAAATACAGAAGGAATGTTACCATTTGAAAATAAAGTGGCTGAATATATTGATAATCATGGAAAAAATCATGTTTTATATAGAGTGACACCTATTTATGAAGGTGAAAACCTTCTTGCAAGTGGAGTAGAGATGGAAGCGTGGTCAGTAGAAGATAATGGAAAAGGAGTTTGTTTTAATGTGTATTGTTATAATGTACAACCAGGGATAGTAATTGATTACTTAACAGGAGAAAGTCATGTACAAAAATAAAAATAAAGGAGAGAGAGCTTATTGAACTTAGATTTTGTTAATAATTTATTTAATAATTTAAAAGAAAACAAAGTAGCAATAGATTTTATGAATGAATTATCTGATTATCTTGAAAATAATGGATGGAATAATTTATTGGCAGATGATTTAACCATTAATGATACTAAAATAATTTCAAAATACAAAGATAATATGCTAAAAGAAAGAGCTAATATATTGCAAGATTATGCTGAAAACACAAAAGAAGCGGGAGAAATGTATTATATTTATAATGTGAGCGAAAATGAAAAAAATTCTTATAATATTAGTAAAACAGATAAAAACCACAAAATACTTACATTGTCAATAGATGAATTACCAAAAGGAACTCAATTAGGGAGCGTTTTGCGTAAACAAGGAGATAAATTTATTTTAGATGCAAATGCAACACGAATTGTAGGAAAGAGAATAAATGAAATGATAGAAGAGCAGATAAAAAAACAAAATCAATTTCTCAAAGATAAAAGAATAGATGGACATATGTATGAAGTTGAAGAAAAAGATAATGGTAGGATATGGTTATATGACTTAAATAATATTGAGGGTGGAGGAATTGAGGAATTTGAAGAAATAGAGTTTCCTAAAGATTTGTATCAAATGTCTAAAAAAGGAGATAAGTTTTTATATAAAGATGGAGGGTATCAAAAAGTAGAATAATATAGAACATTGGAAAATTGGGGTTAAACACTATGAATCAACTGGTTCATAATTTGTATTTAAATAAAAATAAATATGTTCGAGGCACTATCCAAAACAAGAAATAGTGCCTTTTGAACAATTAAGTTATATTATAAAATAGCACCCAAAACCAAGATTCCTAGATTGTCTTCATATATTTTTCGAAATTGAGTGACTGGTAGAGGATTTGTGCCAAGGCCAACTTCAACTGTATATCCAGGTCTATTATAATTTTGAATAAACCAATCTTTATAACCTGCAAAGCTTGAGTCATAAGGAGTAGGTTCAAGAGAGTATCCACTAACATTTGCAAATTGCCTTCCAATAAACAATGAATTTGGAGGATTATAATTTTGAAATTGCCAATAGATTACTTCACCTTGTGAATGAAAAGCAATAATAAGTCTAAAATTATGTTGCAATGTAAAATTATAAACAGCTAGAGATTCTGGTTCAGTAAGTGGACCATATCCGACAAAGTCACGTGGGGCTGGAGTAGTAAAGCCTTGGGCATATTTTATTTCACGAGCTCTTTCCCATTCTGCAGGAAATTGCAAATTTAAATCCACACCTGTGGGTTTAAAAAAAGTGGAAAGACTACCATTTCTAGGATTTTTCAATATATATCTAAATATTAAAGAATATTATCTTAAAGAAAATGAAACAACGAAAATTTGACAAAAACAAATAAAAATGTTAAAATGTTACTATAAAGTGAATAAAAATATAAAATAATCATAAAATAGTAACAAAGAAGGTGAATAAAATGAATTGTCGTAATATAGTTTTAAATTATATACAAAATTGCGAAAAAAATGAACCTATCTTTATAGAAGATATAAAAGAATATATTATGCAATTTTATAAAGAAGAGGAAAAAGAAAAGATATTCAATAACGTAAAGGAAATATTAAATAGATTAAATAAAGAAAACATTATAAAAACAGCATATAAAGGCATTTATTATATTCCAAAAACTAATATATTTGGAGAATTGCCACTTGCAAATAGCAAAATAATTCAATACAAATATTTAGTTGATAAATTTGGAAATGTAAAAGGATATATAACAGGTGCAAAGCTATTTAATAAAGTTGGATTAACAACACAAGTTCCAAATATTATTGATATTGTTACAAATGAATGTAAAAACAATAACAAGTATGCAAATAAATATTTAAATGTAGCCATTCGAAAGCCAAAAATCGAAATAAATAATGAAAATTATAAATATTTGCAACTAATTGATCTAATTGAAAATAAAGATAAGATTTATGTAGAAGTAGATAATATGAATGAAATAATACATAATTTTATTCAAGAAAACGATTTAGATTTTGAGAAGATATTAAAATATGCAAGAGAAACTAATAGCAAAGCAGTAATAGAAAAAATGGTTATACTTGCAAGATAGGAGAATATATGAATTTGCATTTAAATAAAGAATTATTTAGAGATATGATAGATACATTAAATACAAGAACGGGAGTTGCTATAGACATAATAGAAAAAGACTATTATGTCTCCGCTGTTTTAAAAGAATTATCTAAAAAACAAGATTATTTAAAGGCTTATTTTAAAGGTGGAACAGCAGTATATAAAATATTAGAAAACATGAATAGATTTTCAGAAGATATAGATTTAACAGTAAAAGTTTTATCAGAAGAATCTAATACAAGAAATAAAAAAAGACTAAAAGAATCTGCTTTAGGATATAAGATAGATGGATTAGAATTAATAAAAGGAGAGTGTATAGACAATAAAGGCAGTGTTACAGGAATGTATAAATATACTTCTGTATATGCAGATAGTGAAATGCCATTACAAAGAGCGGGTAAAATACAAGTAGAATCAACATCTTTTACTGTAAGTGAACCAACAGAAAAATATTACATAGAACCTTTATTATATAAATTAGCAAGTGATGATGAAAAGAAAATTTTAGAAGAGAAATTTGATATTTCAAAAATAGAAATTGAAATAATAAAATTAGAAAGAATGTTTATAGATAAAATATTTGCTGCAGAGTTTTATTATATTAGAGATATGTATATGGATGTATCAAAGCATTTATATGATATATCAATGTTATTTAATAATGATAAAATAAAAAAGTTATTAGAAGATAAAAAAGAGTTATCAAAATTAATAGAATATAAAAGACAAGAAGAAAAAGTAAGAATTGGTGGTATTGATGAAAATACTGAAATAAAAGATTTTAATTATTTTAAATTAGAATTTAGTGATGAGCTGATAAAAGAATTTAAAAATATGCAAAACAAATATGTTTTAAATAATAAATATAAAGTTAGCATAGATGAAGTGAAATATATATTGAAACAAATATATACTAGAATATAAATAAAAAGACATACATTTATTATAAAATATGTGTCAAAATGATAAAAAATAAATATTAAAAAGTTATAATATGGAGGTGATTATATGGTAGATTTAAAGAAAATACAAAAAGAAATATATCAGAACAAAATAGATAAAGGATTTAATGTGACAGATGTTAATAAGGAGTTTTGCTTAACTTATGGAGAGGTTTCAGAAGCGTATGAAGCATGGAGAAAAAAGAAGGATGATTTAGGGGAAGAGCTAGCTGATGTTGCTATATATTTATTAGGATTATCAGAAATATTAGGTATAAATTTAGAAGAGGAGATACAAAAAAAGGTTTATAAAAATTCTAAAAGAGAATATAAAATTATTGATGGAGTAAACACCAGAATAAAGGAATGTGAAAACGAGCAAGAAAAATAAAAAGGGGAATGAAAAACGTTAAAAAACAAAATGACAAGGAGAGAACAAAAGTGCAAAAAAGTGAATTAAATTATTATGAAATGAAAAATCATTATGTTTAGATTTAGGCACAGGTGGAGGAGAAAATGTTTTAAGGAATTATCCAAATGTTGGTATGCTAATTGCTACAGATTTTTCAGAAGAAATGATAAAAAGAGCAAAAGAAAATGCAAAAAGATATGAAAACAAAAAAGTAAAATTTACTAAAATGAATAACTTGAAAATGACTTTCCCAAAAGAAGTTTTTGATTTGATTTCGGCAAGACATACAATAATAGATGCAAAACAGATTTATGGTTGCTTGGCAAAAAATGGAACTGTTGTTATAGAAGGAGTAGATAAAAAGGATTGCTGGGAAATAAAACAAATATTTGGAAGAGGTCAAGCTTACAAGGATGAAATTGCAATATCAGAAAAAGATTATTTAGCTTTAAAAGAAGCAGGATTTTACATTATTAAAAAAGTAGAAATATTACAAAATGAGTATTATGAAACAGAAGATGACTTAATGGCACTTCTTTTAAAAACACCAATATTAGAAGATTTTTCAGAAATAAAGAAAGGAAAGTCAATAATTGAAAAAGATTTATTTGATGAATATGTAAAAAGATATAAAACAGAAAAAGGAATAATACTAAAAAGAGTTTTATATGGAATTGTAGCCAAGAAATGTAATTAAAAACATATAAATAATAAACTATATACCAACAGTTGGAGTGGAAAACTTATAAAGTTTTCTGTTCCAGCTTTTTTAGTGCGATTTGTCATATTGAGCCATTTTCTTTAATATTTTGTTAATAGAAAAAATTGATTTAAAAATAGAAAGAAGATGGTAGATTATGAATAATGTTAAGAAAGATACAAATGAAAATAAATTAGAATTTAATACATATGGGATATTTACAGAAGAAGCACAAGATATAAAAGAAACAATAGGATTAATATTTAAAGATTATATAGAAAACTTAACAAAGTAATTATTTAGAAGGAGTAAGATGTTAGATTTAAGAAGTCAAAACTTTAAAGTACGGAATGTATATACGATTATCAAGAGAAGATGGAGACAAGCAAGAAAGTGAAAGTATTAATAATCAAAGAAATATTTTGCAAAGGTATGTAAAGGAGAATAACTTAAATTTTATAAGAGAATATGTTGATGATGGAGTGAGTGGTACAACATTTGATAGACCGTCATTTAATGAAATGTTAAAAGATATTGAAAACAATAATATTAATATGGTTATTACAAAAGACTTATCAAGACTGGGAAGGGATTATATCAAAACAGGATATTATATTGAAGATTTTTTCCCTAAAAACAATATTAGATATGTATCAATACTTGATGGAATTGATACATATTTGGATAGTACTAACAACGATATAACACCTTTTAAAGCAATAATGAATGATATGTATGCTAAAGATATTTCCAAAAAAATTAGAAGTGTTTTTAAAGAAAAGCAAAAAAATGGAGAGTATATGTGTAGTACTCCAGCTTATGGATATAAAAGGCATCCTACCATTAAAAATAAATTGGTGATTGATGAACAAGTAGAAAATGTTGTTGAAAAAATTTTTGATATGTATGCAGAAGGACATGGGAGTGCAGAGATAGTTGATTTTTTGAACTCAAATAAATATTTATCTCCATTAGGATACAGAAAAAACAAAATTGTACGAGATGAAAATAAAGTTGGTTATAACTGGAATGAAGTAACTGTGTGCAATATGCTAAAAAATGAAGTATATATTGGAAATACTGTTCAAAATAAGAGGTCTATCATATCATATAAGGTTAAAAAAATCAGAAATGTTAATAAAGATGAATATATAAGAGTTAATAATACACATGATGCGATTATTGATAAAGAAACTTTTGAAAAAGTGCAATGTATATTTGAAAGAAGAGGAGCAAATAGCAAACTAAAATATGACTATTTACTAAGAGGATTACTTTATTGTTATCATTGCAAAAGAAAATTGCAAATTGTTTTAAAGAAAAATTCAAAAAGAAAAGCAAAACCACATCCATATATAACTTGTAGTGATGCAAAAGAACGTGGGTGTTATCCATTAAATATGAGTTATGAAAAATTCGAAAAGCATATTGTTTATATTGTAAAAAAAATATGTCAAACATATGCGGATAAAGAAATTTTTTATTCAATTTATGAAAAATATCAAAATAAGACACTTGATATTAGAGAAGCATATAAGAGAAAAATAGAGAAAATTAATCAAACAATAGCTGATATAAATAACAATTTGGATAAGATGTATATGGATAAATTAAAAGGAATTTTGCAAGAGGAAGATTATATTAGAGTAGCACAAAAACTAGGTTCAGAAAGAGTAAAATTAAATGAGAAAAAACAAGAATTAGAACAGAAATTAATTGGAGTAGAAGATAAAATTGAAAATAAGAAACAAAAGGAAGATGAAAAAGAACTAGACAAGTTGATAGAGGATTTTTTGAAATTTGAGAAAATAGGTAAAATATATTTATATAGATTAATTAACAAAATTGAAATTGATAAAGATAAGAATATTTACATATATTTTAATTTTTCAAAATTAAATTCTATTAATCAAAAGTTAGAGGAATTTATCAAAATTGAAGAAATTTTAAATAAAAAAAATTATGAAACTGGTAAAAAAAAGAATAAATTATTGAAAAAATCATAAAATAATGATAAAATAATGATAATTAAAAGCGGGGAGGTAATTTAATATGATTAATATACGACCAGTATCAGATTTAAGAAATAAATATCCAGAGATTGAAGAATTAGTTTTAAAGGAGGGCGAAGCTGTTTACTTAACCAAAAACGGTTATGGTTCAATGGTTGTTTTGAGTTTAGAAAAATATGCTAAATTAATGGGTGATAAAGAATATGAAGAATATATTGAAAATGCATTAGATGAAGCAGACAGAGAAGCAGAAGATCCAAATACTAAATATTATTCTCATGAAGAATTTAAAAAAATAGCTAGGAGGATACTAGATGGCGAGAAATAAATACGCAATAAAATACACAGATACATTTATAAAACAGTTTAATGATATTTCAAAATATTTTATATATAAACTTCAAAATAAAATTGCAGCAGAAAATTTTTATGATGAAGTAATTAAAGAAATAGAGAAGCGAAGTGAATGTCCTGAAAGTTTTGAAAAATATAATTCTACAAGAAAAAGAAAAAATACATATTATCGAATTTATGTAAAAAACTATACTGTATTCTATACCGTAAAAGATAATGTAATGGAAATTAGAAGAATTTTATGCAGTAGAAGAAATTTTGATAAATTAATATAAATAAAAAATAAACTCCTTGTAAATGCTGCGTTTACAAGGTATACAGAGAGGTTGGTATTTTTTGAAATCCACACCACGTATATTAGCTTTCCAACCATCTGGAAAAGGAATGGTTGCAAAACCATAAGCGATTTTTTCGGCTTGTTTGTACGAAGGCGAAGTTTTTGGAAGTGCGCCTGTGACTAAGTCAACCCCGTCAGGATTAACTAAAGGTACAATATAAATAGAAGTTGAATTAAATAAACGTCTAGCGTTAAAATTCCAAATCATAGTGTTATTTTGAATAGCACTGCAGTATTCATATAAGAATTCTAACAATAATAAAGATGTAATCCATTCATTTGCATGATAGCTTGCAGAATAAAAAACTTCTTTTTGTCCACGTCCGACTCTAACAAAAGGTATATCTTTTCCCATAATACTTTTTCCGATAGAACCAGTTTGTATAAAAGGATAAGTTTGTCGTAAAATATTTAAATTTTCATATAATAAAGTTGAACTGAAATTAAAATCATCCATAAAAGCCTCATTTCTTAGCATTTTTGATACATGTTAAAAACATACATCAAAAATGCTATAATAATTGTAATATTATATGATAAAAAAGAAGAAATGTGATAATCATTTTGGCAAACGAATATAAAAATATTATGATATTATTGAATTAAGGTTAAGAATATGATATATTCCATATATGGATAGGAGAATTTATGAAAAGCAAACTTATAAAATTGTTGATTTTAGTTATAATATTGGAAGTAGTTATTTTTAATTATAAATCATATAGGAATTTGAACTCTTCAAACAAGAGAATGTTTAAAGAAGAAGAATTTTCGTGTTATGAATCAAACGAAAAATATACATATATTGAAATTGATAATATTAATGATGAAATAAAAACGTTTTATATAAATATAAGCAATGAAAAAGTGGTAGAATATCAACTTTTATATACAGATGAAACTTCAAGTGAATTTAGAGAAGTTGCTTTAAAGACGTATGTACAAGGAATAGAGAATAGTAAATACATTGATACATACTTATCTGGTAAAAGTAATAAAATAGCAATAAGGATTTTTGCACCCAATATAAATGTGGAAGAGATTTGTATTAATGATAAGATACCATTTAATTTTAGTTTAGTGAGATTTATTTGTGTATATTTATTTTTAGTTTTTTTATGCGTTGTAAGGGAATATGATATATTTAAGAGCACTATTGCAAATTTTAATTATAAACATGAATGTATATTATTAGTAGTGCTGGCAATTTTTTGTATGCTAATTTTTTATATAAATATTAATAGTAGAAAAGAACAAAAAAATGACTACTATTCTTATGACTTTGTTGATGCCCTGGCAAAAGGACAAAGTTATATTGATAAAGAACCTGAAAAAGAATTAGTGGAAATGCAAAATCCTTATGATAATGTTCAAAGAAATGAAAAAGGACTAAGGAGAAATGATGATTATATTTGGGATATAGCTTTATATAATGGAAAATATTATGTGTATTTTGGAGTGCTACCAGCATTGATAATGCTTGTACCATATCATATAATTACAGGACAGTATTTATCGACAGCCACAGCCATATTATTGTTTTCAATTTTGGCAGCAATATCATTAAAAGAGTTGATTTATAATATTTTTAATAGATATTTTAAAAATGTATCATTTAAGGTTATGCTATATTCATTTTTGATATTGCTCTTTGGAAGCCAGATTTTAATACTAAATGGAACGCCTAGATTTTATGAACTTGCTGTTATTTCAGGATTATTTTTTGCAATTATGGGAATTAATTTTCTATTTATTGCAATTAAATCAGATGAAATAAACTATAAATATATATTTTTAACAAGTTTGTTTTTAAGTTTAGCTGTTGCATGCAGACCAACAATGCTTTTGGTTTCATTAATAGCTCTTCCTGTATTTTTGGGAAATATTAAATATAAAAAAAATATAGGAAAGATTATTTTTGCAGTATGTCCATATATAATAGTTGGAACTGCTCTTATGTATTATAACTATATTAGATTTGATAATATTTTAGAATTTGGAGCTTCATACCAATTAACATTAAATGATATGTCAAAGTTAAGAAATAGATTTATGACTATTGGAATTGGTGTAATGAGTAATCTGTTTAATGTTCCAATATTGAAAGATAGTTTTCCATTTGTACAAAACAGTAATGTAATTCCTACATTTTATGGATATTATTATATTGAAAATATGGTTGGAGGCTTATTTATGTTAGTTCCAATATGTTTTTCAATTTTTGGACTATATAAGTTATACAATAAAGAGAAAAAAGATGAAGATTTAAACAAAACTATTTTAATATTTACACTTGTTGGAATATTAATATGTATAGTGAGTATAATGATGGCTGGAAGCACGCCTAGATATTTGGCAGATTATGCATGGATATTGATAATAGCAGGAATAATGACTTTTGTGGCAAATTGGAATAACTGTGAAACAGTAGAGGCCAAACAAATTCTGGAAAGAATTTTGGGATTTATGGTTGTTTATATTATTTTAATAAATTTTTGTGCTGGAATTGTATCAGAAAAAGAAAACTTTAAAATTAATTCGCCAAAAAACTATTATAAACTTAAATATGTAGTAGATTTTTGGGAATAGAAAATATAGGGAGAAGCTTAATGAAGAATGTAATTATAATAGGGGCAGGTCCAGCAGGCTTAACTGCTGCAGATAAACTGTTAGATGAAAAACAAGAATATAATGTAACATTGTTGGAGGAAACTCAAGATATTGGTGGGATATCGAAGACTGTAAATTATAATGGAAATAGAATGGATATAGGTGGTCATAGATTTTTCTCAAAAGATAAAGAAGTTATGAAATATTGGGAATCAATTATGCCAATACAAGGAACTAATTCTTATGATGATGAAGAATTAGGAAGAGAAAAACAACTAAAACCTAATGGACCTAATCCTAATAACGAGAACAGAGTGATGCTTGTGCGTACAAGAGTATCAAGAATATTTTTTATGAAAAAATTTTTTGATTATCCAATAAGTTTAAAGTGGAGTACCATAAAAAATATGGGGATAGTAAGGATAATTAAAGTAGTATTTAGTTATTTGAAAGTTTTGATATTTAAAAAGAATGAAAAATCATTAGAAGATTTTTATATTAATAGGTTTGGAGAAGAACTATATAATATGTTCTTTAAAGGTTATACAGAGAGATTATGGGGAAGAAAGCCATCAGAGATTTCTGCTGATTGGGGTGCTCAAAGAGTTAAAGGCATATCAATAAAGACTATAATAAAAGATATTTTGAATAAATTAATCGGAAAAAAGAATGAGAAAAATACAGAAACATCTTTAATAGAGCAATTTTTATATCCTAAATATGGACCTGGACAACTTTGGGAGACATTAGCTAGCAGAATACAAGAAAAAGGAGGAGAGATAAAAAAAGGGCATAAAGTAACAAGGATAAATATAAAAAACAATAAGATAATCTCAGTAGAATGTCAAGTTAATGGAGAAACTGTTGAAATAACAGGAGATATATTTATCTCTACAATGCCAGTAAAAGACTTAGTTGTTAATATGTATGGAGATGAAGTACCAGGAGATATGCTAGAAATAGCTAAAGGGTTACCATATAGGGATTTTATGACAGTTGGGTTATTAGTTAATAAATTAAATTTGAAAAATGAAACAAATATAAAAACTTTTAATAATATAATTCCTGATTGTTGGTTGTATATTCATGAACCGAATATTAAACTTCTTCGAATTCAGATTTTTAATAATTGGTCACCATATATGGTAAAGGATATTAAGAATACAATATGGTTGGGTCTTGAATATACATGTGAAGAAGGCGATAAATATTGGGAGATGTCAGATCAGGAGTTTATAAATTTTGCTATAGATGAATTAGTTAAAATGGAAATAATTAATAAGGAAAATATTTTAGATGCATGTAGACAAAAAATTAAAAAGGCATATCCTGCATATTTTGATACATATAACAAAATGGATCAGTTGGTAAAATATTTAGATAGCTTTGACAATTTATATTGTATAGGAAGAAATGGTCAACACCGTTATAATAATATGGATCATTCTATGGCAACAGCTTTAGAAGCAGTTCACAATATAAAAAATAATATAAAAGATAAGTCTAATATTTGGAGTGTGAATACGGAAAAGGAATATCATGAGATAGCAAATAAAGAGACAAAAAATAGGACAGAATTGTAATCTGCTTACTACAAAAAATGCAACCCCTTGTGTATTGCACAAGGGGTTTTGAAGAATTTTTTTTAAATTAAATTACCTGAAGAGAAGTGATAGCAATCCTCTCTACAAGACTGGGGTTACAAGGATTGATGATAGAAACCACTTCATTATCAATTTCGGACACGAGAAATTTTTTGCCAAAAAGCTTCTTGTTGTAAGGATCAACTACCCTTACAACACTCCCTTCACAGAGATGTGGTACATGAAATGTCTCTCTCGAAGGAGAAAGCATATATTCACTGCGGTAGACGAAGCTACCGTCCTCTCTTTCGCAAATGCAAATATTTGATAGACCAGTATATTTGCATTTGCCAATGACGAAGAAGTAATCCTGATTTCTTACATCGGTAACAAAACAATTCTTCATTATTAAGCTCCTCCAAAATTTTTTATCTTAATGTTATTGCTTTGATGCAAACACGAGGCTTGCTTAGATACATAGTTTATCCACTATATATGCACATAGTATACCATATTTTTGCAAATATTGCAAATTTTATTTTATTTCTGTTCCGCCCCATTCAACAACTGTAAATCCATTTCTATCTGGTGTTACTAATTCTTGCTCTTTAACTTCCATATATTTATCTAAAGGTTTATATTGCATTAGAACTCTTATCAATGTATCTGGATCAACAGAAAGCTCTAATGGCATATTATTATTTATTTCCTCTAATGTAGCAAATCTAATATAGTTGTATTCATTTTTTTGTAATTTAGGTAACCAATATACTATAAATTCTTCAGACTCTCTTTCATTTAAACCTAGTACTGCTAATTTTTCTTCTAAAAATTGAATTGTTTGGTTTCCTTTTACAACAAAACCTTCTTTAAGATTACACTTTTCACTTCGAATTCCTTCCCAGTATAAAGCATATAGACCTCTTCCAGTTTCGATATCTACTAATGTACCATCTGGTTTTGCTAGTACATTCCAACCGTTTTTATATTCTGGATATGAACATGTAATATTATTTTCTTTTCCTAATCTAACAGATAATTGTATTTCTTTTTCTGGATATAAATATATAATAGGTTTGTAGTAGCTTGGATGTAAATCACTAGGTGTAGCAGGTTTATCTATGTTATTAGATGAATTAGAACTTGAACCATCTCTAAAAGGTATAAGATTTATACTGTTTAGACAAATATCTTCTGAAAATGTAGCATAGACAATAATACTTGCTATAGCTATTACAATAATAATTCCTATTATAATCCATAATTTTTTTTTATTGTTTTTATTAATATTAGTTTGTTCCTTTTTTAGATTCCTTTTTTCTAAATTATTTACTTCATTATTATTTTCCAAATTGCAACACCCCTATAATTAATATTAAAAATTTATTATACCTTATTATATCATTTTTAGAATAAAATACAATGCAAAAGCTAAAAATATTTGATAAATTATAGTTACAAAAGCTTATTGATAAATTCACGGATTAATGATAATATATAAAGTAGAATAGAAAGGAATAGTTCTAGCATATTAAATGAAGCGAAAAAAAGAGGATTTTCAATACTATATTTAAAAACAGATTTAGAAAATTATTATGAAAAGTTTGGAGCAGTTTTTATAAAAAAATTAAAATTGGGTAAATACTTATATAAGTTTGAAATTTAGAGATAACTTACTAATATTCTGGTGGAGATGAGGGGAGTCGAACCCCTGTCCATAACACCATCCACATAAACTTCTCCGAGTGCAGTTTATTATTAAAATTCATTTAATAATCATTAATAAACAAACAATTATTAAATATATCTACTAAAATACCTGCTGTTTTCGTAGAAAAAACAGTTTTGTTCCCCACTAAAATGACACCAAATTAAAATATGTGGGAATATTTTAATAGGCGATGCTGCAACTAGGCAGCATATGCTAATTCTGTATTATCAGCGTTTATATTTAATTTCTCGTTTTTTAAAGTGGCAAACGAGAATCCACTACTCGCTATTTATGTTTCCAATGCAATGTCGAAACCATTACATCCCCATATATGATTTATTATAAACTATTCAAAAAAAAAATTCAACAAAATCAACATAAAATTCAAAAAATGTTGTGTTATAAATATGTATATTTTTTTCCTTTTTTGTCATAATAAGAATATACTTAAAAACAAAAAGGAGGAAGATTATGAAAGCAACAGGAGTTGTAAGAAGAATAGATGATTTAGGTAGAGTAGTAATACCAAAAGAAATAAGAAAAACTTTGCGTATAAAAGAGGGCGAACCTTTAGAAATATTTACAGATAGAGAAGGACAAGTGATTTTGAAAAAGTATTCTCCGATTGGTGAGTTATCAGAATTTGCGACAGGCTATGCAGAAACTTTATCAAAAACAACAGGACATATAGCATGTATAACAGATAAAGATACAGTAATAGCAATTTCAGGAGGGCCTAAAAAAGAATTTTTAGAGCAAAACGTAAGTGATGAACTAGAACAATTAATGGAAGACAAGGAAATATATACAAGTAAAGAGAATAGTGATGTTGCTGTTCCAATAACAAAAAATGATAATAATGAAAGAAAATATAATGCACAAGTAGTATATCCAATTATATCAAATGGGGATACAATAGGTACAGTAATTTTGTTATCTAAAGAGTCTAATACAAAAATGAATGAAGTAGAGAAAAAAGTAGCTCAATCAGCTGCATCTTTCTTAGGAAGTCAAATGGAAATTTAAAAATAGCAAATTTTAGGTTGGGTACATTTTTTAACTTTTTATCAAGCCAATAATTACAAATATTAAATATAAAATTTAAATGAAATGACGAATATGATTGAAGAAACTTTAGAAATTCTACGAAATTTTATGGAAAGAGTTCACGAGAGTGGAAGGGTGCCATAAAATGAGTTAGAATTTCTTAAGTTTTGCAATGAGTCGAGGAATGTAATGCAAAGTTTATATTTAATATTTGTAAAATAGTATACAATAAAAAGCTAAAAAATGTACCCAGCCTAATTTTTACAATTTTAAATTAACAATAGTCACACCCATTTCACCTTCACCAAAAGTGCCAAGTCTAAAGCTATCAACAATTTTATTAGACTTAAGATAATGATGAATACCATTGCGTAATGCACCAGTTCCTTTACCATGAACAATGCGAACTGGAGAAAGTTTTGCAATATAACAGTCATCTAAGTATTTATCTACAATAGGAATTGCTTCATCAACTGTAAGACCTAGAATGTTGAGTTCTGAGCTTACACTTTGTGATTTTAAGGATGAACGTGCTACATAAGAATAACTGGCTGATTTATTATTTGCAGATGTAGAGGATTTTGAATTTGATGTTTGTTGTAAATTTTTTATATCAACTTTCATCTTCATTATACCAATTTGAACTTGAACAGTGTCATCTTTTGATATGTTAGAAACTACAATGCCATTTGTTTTTAAATTACTTACATATACATTTAAACCTGGTTTAATGTTTTCTCGTGCAATAGTAGGGAGTAAATTGTCAGATAATTCCACATCTTCTACGTTTGTATTTATAGAAGAAATTTTTTCATTTAATGTATTTCTAAGTTTATTTGCTTTAGAGGCAGATTGAGCTGAATTCATGTCTTTTATTATTGAATTTGCAGTCTCTTTTGCATCAAGTAAAATTTGTTTTGCTTCTTGCTTTGCATTAGAAATTAATTCTTTTTCTTTATCAGATACATTTGAATGTTGATGTTTTAATGAATTGCGTAAATCTTCTGCTTCTTGTAAAGCAAGAGAGGTGCGAATTTTTTCATCTTCAATTTTTGATTTACTATCATAAATATTTTTTAATAAATCTTCTAAATTTACAGTTTCTTTGTCTATCATAGAAGAGGCATGTTCTATAATATTTTCGTCTAATCCAAGTTTTCTACTTATTGCAAAAGCATTACTTTTTCCAGGTATTCCAATTAATAAACGATATGTTGGTTTTAAATGTTCTATATCAAATTCTACACTAGCATTTTTGAACCCAGGTGTTACAAGCGCGTATTTTTTTAGTTCTTGATAATGTGATGTTGCAACAGTAAGGCATTTCATTTCAGTAAAATATTGTAAAATGCTTATTGCAAGATGTGCACCTTCAAGAGGATCTGTTCCAGAACCTAATTCATCAACAAGTATAAGACTGTTAGAAGTGGCTTTTTGTGTTATTTTTACAATATTACTCATATGTGATGAAAATGTACTTAAGGATTCACTAATACTTTGTTCATCTCCTATATCAGCAAAAATGTGGTCAAATACATAAAAACTAGAATGTTCATCTGCAGGGATATTTAAGCCACTACATGCCATTGCAGATAAAAGACCTATTGTTTTTAAAGTTACTGTTTTTCCACCTGTGTTCGGACCTGTTATAATTAAACTTAAAAAATCTTTTCCTAATTCTACAGAAATTGGAACAACATTGGTTTGGTCAATTAAAGGATGACGTGCATTTTTAAAATCAATGAATTTTTCATCATTTATTTCAGGTGTTGTACAATGCAAATTTAAAGAGTAATGAGCTTTTGCAAATATAAAATCAAGTTTCCCAATTAATTGGACATTATTTTCAAGTTCTTTTGTATATGGATATAATAACCCACTTAAATTCTGCAAAATTTTTTCAATTTCAAGCTCTTCTTCGATATGCAGGTTTGAAAGTTCATTATTTAGGTCAAATATAGCGATAGGTTCTATAAATACTGTTGAACCACTACTTGACATATCATGAACAAATCCTTTAACAACACTACGATACTCTTCTTTTACAGGTATTACAAAACGACCATTACGGATGGTTACGATGTTTTCTCTCATATATTTTGAATATGTGGAAGAATGTAAAATTCCATTAAGTTTTGAACGAATATCTTGTTCAATCTTGCGTTCTTTTCTACGAATATCTTGTAATTTTGAGGATGCAGTATCTGCAATAGTATCTTCATCTATAATTGACTTTGCAAAAGTTGATACAATACTTGGATTTACATATAAATCAAAAAAGTATTGTTCTACTGCAGAAAAATTTGATGTTTCAAGATAATCTTTTTCAAAGTAATTTTTTAAGTTTGAAGACATTTGTAAAATGTTTTGGATCTCTAGTAAAGCTTTTATGCTAAGAGTTCCATAACTATCTAAAGATTTTAAATAAACTTTTATATCAGCAATTTCGCCAAGTGGAGGTGTACTATTTCTTTGGATTAATACCACTCCTTGTGAAGTTTCATCTAACATTTTCTGAATTCCTTTTTTATCTTGCAATGGGCGTAATTCTGATACATGATTTTTTCCTATATATGTTTTGCAGTAATTTGATACATTTTCTAATATTTTGTCAAATTCCAATTTTTTTAAACTGTTATTCATTTTTTTTATCCTTTCTAACCTTTGAATGACTATATTATCCCATAAAATTGGAGAAATATCAATAAATAAAAAATTGTATTGATATTGTTTGAACAGTGTGAGATAATCGAATTGAAAAAAAGGGGGATGCTTATGAAAAAGACACTTAAAATATTATTAATTTTGTTATTTGCTCTAGTTCTATTTTCTATAGAAAATAAAGTAGAAGCAAATTCAATACAAAGTATAGCTATGGACATATTTGTTGATGATTATGGAGATGCTCATGTTACAGAAATTTGGAAATGTGATGTAACACAAGGAACAGAAGTATATCATCCATATTATAATTTGGGAAATTCAGTAATAAAAGATTTAATGGTAACAGATGAAAATACTGAATATGAACAATTATCATATTGGGATTCTTCTGGAACATTTGAAGAGAAGGCATATAAAAGTGGAATAAATAAACTTTTTAATGGAGTCGAGCTTTGTTGGGGAATGAGTGAATATGGTTCACATACTTATACTGCAAAATATACAATTACAAATTTTGTTTCTGAAACATCAGATGCACAAATGATATACTGGACTTTAATACCATATGAATTTTCAAATCCGATAGGAAATGCATATGTCAAGATTCATACTAATTTTGATATTGCAGATACAACTGATGTTTGGGGATATGGAAATTATGGCGGAACAGCATATGTATATGATGGATATATTGAAATGCAATCAGATGGAAAATTATCAACTAAAGAGTATATGACGATTTTAGTTAAATTTCCATTAGAAACATTTAATACAACAAATAAATTGGACTATGATTTTGAACATTATTATAATATGGCCGAAGAAGGGGCAAATAAATATAAGAACTCAAATTCAGAAGATGTAGTTGCTGTTTTGATAGGTGTGATTTTTTTTGCTATATGGACTGTGCTTTTTTGTGGATTAAGAGGTTTATCAAATTTTGCAAAGGGACTAAATTACGGAACAGAAGGTAAAAAAATTCCAAAAGATGTACCATATTTTAGAGATATACCGTGCAAAAAAGACATATATAGAGCCTATTATATAGGGTATCAATACAATATAATCAAAGGAAAGACGGACATATTAGGTGCAATAATTTTAAAATGGATAAAAGACGGTATAATCAGGATCGAAGAAAAAGAGACAGGTGTAATATTTAAAAAAGAGAATACAGTTATTGTTTTAACAGAAACTAGACTAGAAATGTTTTCAGAACCAAGGGAAAAAGAATTATTTAATATGCTATATGAAGCAAGTAAAGATGGATATTTAGAGAGTAAAGAATTTGAAAAGTGGTGCCAAGATAGCTATTCAGAAATTCTTTCTTGGTTTGATGAAATAATAGATGATGAGAGAGCAAAACTTGTAAAAGAAGGATTAATTGAAGAAAAAGATGAAACATCAATATTAAGGATATTTAAAAATAAAAAATATATAGCGACACATGAGTTAAAACAAGAAGCACTTGAACTTGCGGGATTAAAAAGATATTTGAATGAGTATACACTCATAAGAGAAAGAGAAGCGGTTGAAGTACAATTATTTGAAGAATACATGATTTTTGCTCAAATTATGGGAATAGCACGAAAAGTTGCTAAACAATTTAAAGATATATATCCAGATGTAATTGAACAATCAAACTTTACATCTTATGATTATATTATGTTTATAAATACAAGTTCTCATAGAGGGATAGCTGTAGCACAATCAGCTAGGATTAGAGCAGAAAGTTATTCGTCTGGAGGAGGAGGATTTTCTTCAGGTGGCGGAGGAGGAGGCTCCTTCGGAGGTGGCGGAGGTGGCCGGAGGCTTCCGTTAAAATTGAACTGTGCAAAATTTTTATTAAACTCTTGCCAAAAAAGTAAATAGAAGATATAATGTAAATATACTAAAAAGAAAGGAGCGATTTTTATGCAAATAAAAATAACAGGAAAGGAACTAAAGGTAACAGAAGCAATAAACGACTATGTAGAAAGAAAAATGGAGAGAATTGCCAAATACTTTGAAGATGCAGATGCAGATATTACTATCAGAGTAGAAAAAACAGCACAAATAGCAGAAATGAAAATATCAGCAAATGGTGAAATGTTTAGAGCAGTTACAGAAGATAAAGACCTATATGCATCTATAGATAAAGATATAGATATATTAGAAGGACAAATTAGAAAAGCTAAAACTAAAAAAGAAAAAATGATGAAGGATTCTAGTTTAAAAGCATTAGGAGTTGAAGAGAAAGTTCATGAAGTTACTGATGAAATTTTAAAGACGGAATATTATGAAATCAAACCTATGACTCCAGAAGATGCAAAACTAAAGTTACAAGAAAGAGCTTCTCAAATGTTTTTTACATTTGTTAATGTTGAAACTAATAAGGTAAATGTTATTCATAAATTAAAAGATGGTAAAAATTTTGGATTAATTGAGCCAGAGGCTTAAAGATAAAAAAAGATGTTACATTAAACAAAAATGTTTTAATGTAGCTTCTTTTTTTATGGGAAAAATTACATTGATAAAGTAAAAAAGTTTTTTGTATAAAGTATTGAAAATTTTTTCTTGTAATGGTATATTAAATTTGATATGAAAAAATTCGACAAGAAAATACAAATTAGAATAATAAAAATAACATTAATTATAGTATGGATGGTAATAGTATTTTGTTTTTCTAACCAAGGAGGAACAAAATCAAGTAATACAAGTAGAAAAGTCACAGTTGCAGTTGTACAAGTAGTATCAGATAGAACAATAGAGGAAGATGAGCCTTTACTTGAGAACATAGAAAAGATTATAAGAAAATTGGCTCATTATACTATTTATGCGGTTGGTGGCTTTTTAATAATGAACTATGCATATACAACTAACCGAAAAACAAAAGAAAAAGTATTTTATAGTACAGCTTTTGGAATTGGCTATGCTGTTACAGACGAGTTACACCAATTTTTTGTGGCAGGAAGAAGTGCAAGGATTTTTGATGTGTGCATAGATGCATTGGGGATTGTTACAGGGATTGGGATATATTTAGTACTAGTAATTCTAATAGAAAATAAATCTGAAAAATACAAAAGATCAATTTCAGATTGATACCCATATAATTATGTGTTTACAGAAAGGGTGCAAAAATGAAACAGATTAATAATATATTGAGAAAGAAGCTCTCTAAAATAATGATTTTTATAGTATTAGATGTTGCTATAATGTTGGTTGCTACATTTTTTTCAATAGCCTTAAGGTTTGATTTTATGAATATACCAACACAATATCTATCGTTAGCATTTAAATATATTACATTTGATATTATTATTATGATAATATTATTCTTTTCATATAATTTATATACATCAGTGTGGAAGTATGCTTCAATTACGGAGTTAATTAATATTGTAATAGCTTGTTGTACAACTGAATGTATTTGTTTTATGTATAAAAGATTATTAAACATATCAATGCCTAGAAGTTATTATTTAATAAGATTATTATTATTAATATTTTTAGTAACGACAGTTAGATTTTCTTTTAGAATATTAAGAACTGTTATTATAAGATTCGAAAATAAAAAAAGAAATAAAAATATAATGATAATTGGTGGAGGAGATGCTGCTAGACTATTAATAGATGAAATTGCAATAAACAAAAGATATAATGATTCAAAGATAGTATGTATAATTGATGACAATAAAGAGAAGATTGGAACATATATAGGCGGAATTCAAATTGTTGGTACAAGAAAGAAAATTAAACAATTTGCTGAAAGCTATAATATTAATGAAATTATAATTGCAATTCCATCAGCTCCCAAAAATGAAATTTCTAAAATATTAGAAGAATGTCAAAAAACTTCATGTAAATTAGAAATATTACCTTCAATGTATTTAACAATGAACGAAAAAGAAAATAATATTGTTAACAATATAAGACCAATATCATATGAAGACTTTTTAGGAAGAGATCAAATTGTAGTTGATGTTAACGAGATATCAGATAATATCACAAATAAAGTAATAATGGTAACAGGAGGTGGAGGTTCAATAGGATCTGAACTTTGCCGACAAATTGCTAAATGCAAGCCAAAGAAATTAATTATATTTGACATTTACGAAAATAATGCTTATGATATTCAGATGGAACTTTTAAGAGATTATCCGGAACTTGATTTACATGCGATAATTGGCTCTGTTAGGGATTATGATAGATTAGAGAGAGTATTTCGAGAGTTTAGACCAAATGAAGTATTTCATGCTGCAGCACATAAACATGTACCATTAATGGAAGAAAGTCCTAATGAGGCAATAAAAAATAATTGTTTAGGAACATTGAATTGTGCTAAACTAGCAGATAAATATAGAGTAGATAAATTTGTACTAATTTCAACAGATAAAGCAGTAAGACCAACTAATATAATGGGGGCATCAAAAAGAATTTGTGAAATGATAATTCAGAGTTATGATAAAAAGAGTAAAGACACATCATATGTTGCAGTTAGATTTGGAAATGTTTTAGGATCAAATGGATCTGTAATCCCATTATTTTTAAAACAAATAGATAATGGAGGCCCAGTGACAGTGACTCATAAAGATATTACTAGATTTTTTATGACAATACCTGAAGCAGTAAGTTTAGTTTTGCAAGCAAGTGTTTATGCAGAAGGTGGAGAAATATTTGTTCTTGATATGGGAAAACCTGTTAAAATATATGATTTAGCAAAACAGATTATAAGATATAAAGGACTTGAACCAAATGTAGATATAAAAATAGAGATTACAGGATTAAGACCAGGAGAAAAATTGTATGAAGAAATATTAATGGACGAAGAAGGGTTAAAAGAAACACCTAATAAATTAATTCATATTGGACAACCTATTGAAATTGACAAGAACTTTTTAAGAGACTTAGATTTATTAATAAAAGCTTCCTATAATAATAGAACTGATATAAAAGAAAAAGTTGCCAAGATTGTAAAAACATATAAATTAAATGAAAATAAAGAAAATGAAAATAAAAATTATGAACAAAAAGTATTAAAAAATAATTTTAAAGTAATAGAATTGAGAGAAGCAAATGCTTAGATTTGAATAAATAAAGAAGGGGAAAAGATGAAAGAAAATATAAAACCTTTTGAAAATAAAGTATGGTTAAGTTCGCCAACAATGCATGGAGACGAGATAAAGTGGGTTGAAGAAGCATATAAAACAAATTGGATGAGTACAGTTGGTGAAAATATTAATGAAGTTGAGAAGATAACATGTGAAAAAGTTGGATGTAAATATGCAGTTGCATTATCTACGGGGACAGCTGCATTACATCTAGCGATGAAATTAGCAGGAATAAAAACTGGAGAAAAAGTATTTTGTAGTGATATGACATTTAGTGCCACAGTAAATCCTATTATATATGAGGGCGGAATACCTGTATTTATAGATACAGAATATGATTCATGGAATATGGATCCGGAAGCTTTAGAAAAAGCATTTGAAATTTATCCAGATGTTAGAATAATAGTAGTTGCACACTTATATGGAACACCTGGAAAAATGGATAAAATAACAGCAATAGCCAAGAAACATAATGCCATTATTATAGAAGATGCTGCTGAAAGTTTAGGAGCCACATATAAAGGCAAACAAACAGGAACATTTGGCAATTATAATTGTATTTCATTTAATGGAAATAAAATTATAACAGGCTCAAGTGGAGGAATGTTATTAACAGATGATTTAGAAGCTGCTAATAAAGTGAGAAAATGGTCAACACAAGCAAGAGAGAATGCACCTTGGTATCAACATGAAGAGATAGGTTATAATTACAGAATGAGTAATGTTATAGCAGGAGTAGTTAGAGGACAATATCCATATTTAGAAGAACATATAGCTCAAAAGAAAGCAATATATGAAAGATATAAAGAGGGATTCAAGGGACTACCTGTAAGAATGAATCCAATTCCAGATGATTGTGAACCTAATTATTGGCTATCATGTATGATAATTGATGAAGATGCAATGTGTAAACAAGTAAGAGGGGAACAAGATGTTATTTATATAAGTGAAAAAGGGAAATCTTGTCCAACTGAAATATTAGAAAAGATAGCAAGTATAAATGCAGAAGGTAGACCAATTTGGAAACCAATGCATATGCAACCTATTTTTAGAATGAATCCATTTATTACAAGAAGTGGCAATGGTAGAGCTAATACAAATGCGTATATTACAGGAGAAAATACAGATATTGGTATGGATATATTTGCTAGAGGATTGTGTTTGCCATCTGATAATAAGATGACACCAGAACAACAGGATAAGATTATAGAAATTATAAGAGGATGTTTTGAATAATGGAACATAAAAAGGGAATGTATGAAAAGTACATAAAGAGAATATTAGATTTTCTCTTAAGTTTAATTGCTTTAATATGTTTGTCGCCGATTTTGCTAATAGTTGCAATTTTGGTAAGAGTTAAATTAGGCAGTCCAGTGATTTTTAAACAAAAAAGACCCGGAAAAGATGAGAAGATTTTTACTTTATATAAGTTTAGAACAATGACTGATGAAAAAGACAAATCAGGCAATTTATTGCCTGATTCTCAAAGATTGACTAAGTTTGGTAAGTTTTTAAGAAGTACTAGTTTGGATGAGTTACCTGAGTTGATTAATATTATTAAAGGTGATATGAGTATTGTGGGGCCAAGACCGTTATTAGTACAATATTTACCATATTATACAGAAGAGGAAAAGCATAGGCATGATGTGAGATCAGGTTTGACGGGGTTAGCACAAGTTAATGGAAGAAACTTAAGTAGTTGGGATGAAAAATTTCAATATGATATAAATTATATAAACAACATTACTTTTGCTAATGATATAAAAATAGTTTTCAGTACTATTATAAAAGTTTTTAAAAGAGAAGGTATAAGTCAAGAAGAAAATGTAACAATGGAAAGCTTGATAGATTTTAGAAGTAAAGAAGGAATAAAGAATGATGAACAATATACTATTTTGTAGTGCAGGAAGAAGATGCAAATTAATACAAGATTTTAAGGAAACAATTGGTGATACAGGCAAAACTATAGTTGCTGAAAATTCTATATATGCACCAGCAAGATATATTGCAGATAAAGCATATACTGTTCCTAAAATAACAGATGAAGATTATATTGAAAAAATAATAGAAATTTGCAAGAAAGAAGATATAAAAGTTATTCTTACATTAATTGATCCTGAAATAGAATTATTAGCTAAAAATAAAGTGAAATTTGAAGAAATGGGAATATTGGTAATAAGTCCATCGGAGGAGTCGGCACAAATATGCTTTGATAAATATAAAATGTATGAATATTTAAAGATAAATAATATTCCAACAACTGTTACATATGAAAGTATTGAAGAATTTGAAAAAGCTTTAGAGAACAAAAAGATAGATTTCCCAGTGTTTGTGAAACCAAGAACTGGAAGTGGAAGTGTCGGGGCGAGAAAAATAAATAATATAACTGATTTAAAAATTGCATTGCAAGAAGATAAGACTTTAATTATACAGGAATTTATGAACGCAATTGACTTAGATGTAGATGTTTATATTGATATGATATCAAAAAAACCAGTTGCTATGTTTTCAAAAAAGAAAATTGAAACAAAAATTGGTGGAGCTAATAAAACAATATCTTTTAAAGATGAAAAATTATTTGAACTAATAAAGAAAATCGTGAAGATATTTGATTTTTCTGGAACAGTGGATATGGACTTTTTTTATAAGAATGGACAATATTTTTTATCCGAAATTAATCCAAGATTTGGTGGGGCATATATACATGCTTATGGAGCAGGTGTTAATTTTCCTCAATTAATTATTAATAATATAAATGGTATTGCCAATAAAGAAAATATTGGTAATTATGAAGATGACATTATGATGTTGATGTATGATGACGTGGTTATTGAAAAATTGTAAGTTACATATTATTACATATCATGATACATATAAAACAGAATAATTTGAAGAATATCAGTAAAAATCACAGTTATTATTAGTAGAATACTTATAAAAACTATATAAAAAATCTGTTACCAATATATTGAAAAAGGATAAAGAATATGAAAAGAATATTAATAATATGCAATTCGCTGTCTGGTTTATTTAGTTTTAGAAAAGAATTAATTGAGAAGTTTATAGAAAAAAAACATTTAGTTTATATAAGTGCTCCTGCAAGTGAGTATAGAAATTTTTTTAAAGATTTGGGATGTAAAATAATAGAAACAGAAGTTAATTCTAGGGGAAAAAATATATACCAGGACTTAAAATTATTTAAAATGTATAGAAAGATTATTAAAAACATTAAGCCAGATGTGGTTTTGACTTATACAATTAAACCTAATTCGTATGCAGGTTTGATATGTTCTAAACTTAAAGTTCCATATATAGCTAATATCACAGGACTTGGATCTGCATTAGAAAATGCGGGGATTTTACAAAAAATAACAATTATATTATATAGAATAGGTCTAAAAAAAGCAAAATGTGTATTTGTTCAAAACTACGATAATTTAGAATTTTTAAAAAAATATAAAATAGTAAAAAATAATTATAAACTAATACCTGGTTCTGGAGTGAATTTAGAATATCATAAATTATTGCCATATCCGAAAAATGAAAATATAATTTTTTTATATATATCTAGATTATTATATGAAAAAGGGATAGAAGAATATTTAGAAGTTGCTAAATACATAAAAAGCAAATACAAGAAGACAGAATTTCATATTCTTGGAAGATGTGAAGAAAAAAAATATATAGATATGGTTAAAAATTTGCAAGATAGGGGGATTGTGATTTACCATGGGGCAGTTGAAGATGTACGTGAATTCCATAAAATATCAAATTGTACTATACATCCTTCTTTTTATCCTGAAGGAATGAGCAATGTATTATTAGAAAGTTGTGCTTCTGGAAGGCCAATTATAACTACTAATAGAGCTGGATGCAAAGAAATTGTTGAAGATGGTATTAATGGATATGTGGTAGAGTGCAAAGATACGGATGGATTAAAAGAAAAAGTTGAAAAATTCATATTACTTTCAAATGAGCAAAAAAAACAAATGGGATTGAATGCTAGAGAAAAAGTAGAACAAGAATTTGATAGAAATATAGTAATTAATGAATATTTAAAAGAAATGGAAATATAAAAAATGGATTATAAGAAAATAGTAAAAAGCAGAAAACTTAGAATAAAGATTCTTGATTTCTTGAGTTTTATTCCGGACAAAATGATGCTAAAAATTCAATATAGAATAAAAATGGGAAGAAAATTGAATTTAAAAAATCCTCAACGTTACACAGAAAAATTACAATGGTACAAATTGTACTATAAAAATCCTGCTATGAAAAGTTGTGTTGATAAATATGAAGTAAGAAAATATGTAACAGAAAAGGGATATTCTAGAATATTAAATGAATTATATGGAATCTATAATTCACCGGAAGAAATTGATTTTGAAAAGTTGCCTAATTCATTTGTAATAAAAGATACATTAGGTGGAGGAGGAAATTCTGTAATTTTAGTAAAAGATAAGTTGAAGTTAGATATTGAAGAAACTAAGAAGCAAATGAATGCATGGCTAAAAGATGTATCGAGAAAGAGTCCAGGACGAGAATGGATTTATGATAACCAAAAACACCGCATTATAATAGAAAAGTTATTAATTGCTGAAAACAAGGAAGATTTACCAGATTATAAATTTTTCTGTTTTAATGGTAAACCATATTGTATATATATGATGGAAAATTATACTCTCCATCATGAAAAAGGTGTTTTAGGATTTTTAGATACCGATTTCAAATTATTACCATATTACAGAGAAGATTTTAAAGCTATGAGAAATTCCCCACAAAAACCAGAAAATTTTGAAGAAATGTTAAAAATAGCTAAAATTCTTTCTAAAGATTTCCCGCATGTGAGGGTGGATTTATATAATATAAATGGAAAAATTGTATTTGGAGAATTAACATTTTTCAATGCTAGTGGTTACATGAAATTTAAACCAGATGAATTTGATTTTATATTAGGAAGAAAATTTGAATTAAAAAGTTACAAAAAGGTGGAAAAATGAAAACTACAATTGTTTTATCAACATATAACGGGAGTAAATATATTATTGAACAAATTGAATCTATTCGTTTGCAAACTAAAGTTGTAGATGAAGTTATTATTTGTGATGATTGCTCAAAGGATAATACTGTTGATCTTATAAAGGATTATATACAAAATCATAATCTAAAAAATTGGATTATTAATTGTAATACAACAAATAAGGGATACATAAAAAATTTTTTGGATGGAGCACAATTTGCAACAGGAGATATAATTTTCTTTTCGGATCAAGATGACGTTTGGGACAATAAGAAAATTGAAATTATGTTGAATGTAATAATAGAGAAAAATGCATTGGCAGTATATTGTTTAAGTGATACTATAGATGAGAATGGAAAAAAACGAAAAAATAGTATAGAAAAAATAAATAGAATTCGTAGTAAGTATGAAGTGGATAAGGTGTCATTATGTAAAAAACTAAAATATTCCAGGAGTCCAGGCCTTTGTCTTGCATTTAAGAAGGATATATTAAATGAGGTCTATAATATGTCTACGAAATATAATTTACCACATGATTTGCCAGTAGGAACTATTGCAGCAATAAAAGATAGATATTATGTGGTAAATAAGATTTTAGTCCATCATAGAGTTCATAATAACAATGTTTCAAAAC
>ENA-ORLY01001297-ORLY01001297.1-human-gut-metagenome-genome-assembly--contig:-NODE-1297-length-30601-cov-5.318569_pt1 | contig 30601 bp, 21 predicted proteins | sample MGYA00243071_ERZ508832 | MGnify/ENA primary metagenome ERZ508832 (study PRJEB26277, sample SAMN04329777) | human gut metagenome | biome: human-associated habitat | host: Homo sapiens | place: USA... | reverse complement strand
ACATTCTCGCGCCGAGGCGCGGTTGCTTCGGCAACCATCTACCCCTGCGCCGAGTGCGCATCCTCGCGGAGCGTTTTTATTTCATAGGACGCATTTTCCTATGAAATAAAAAACCGGTCATAAAAGACCGGTTTTTTTGCATTCTATTGTTTATTCTTTTTTCATAATCCATACTTCGCTGACTGCCAGCGCCTTTAAGGTATCGTAAACCTCCCAACGGACTTTCAGCGTGCCGTCCTGATAGGATTCCTTCGGCAGGTCGTATTCCCAGAACGGCTCTCTTCCCGCCTCGATCTCCCGGCGGACAGATTTTCCGTTCGGATTCTGCGCAATCCGATCTGCCAGCAGGACTTTTCCGGCACGGATATTGACCAGCGTTTCATCCTTCAGCGCGGTCTGTCCCACAAATGCCCGGAAAAACGAATTCGGATAAAATACCTTCATCCCATAAGAAGCTTCCGGATCAAGTCCGGTAAACGTCATTTCCAGCGGTGTTCCATACTGCACCGTCACATTCAGCGCCCAGGTCAGCGGCATCGGGAACTCGTGGTACCAGCCGTCGATCTCATGCAGCAGGCCGACCATTGTATACACGCTGTGATCGATGAATGGAGTTTTTAAATATCCGGGATCTTCCTCCCAGCTGTGCCATACGGAAACATGTGAAAAGCCTTCGTAAGTGCCGGGCGCGCAAAACTGATTTCCGTCGCCGGGATCCTGACGCAGGTTCAGCTGATGCAGCGCTGCACATCTGTTCTTTTCGTTCTGCATCTTTTCAATCCGCTTAAAGCTCTGCATCAAATACTGATAATCGTTTAACGGCATACTTCTCGTCTGCAGGTACGCGCCGCGAATCCAGCACTGCCCGCCGTGATGGTTTTCGGTCAGCTGAATACCGCACAAATTCCGCAGGCTGTCTGCCAGCTTCAGCATTTCAAACAGCACATCCTCCGCTGCCGGAACGTCCCTGGAAAGATTCAGGATCGTCCGCGCCTCCCGGATAACTGCTTCGCTTCCGGTAATATCCGCCAGGTCGAGCACCGCACGCGCCTGCTGCTCCAGCTCCTGATCCTTCGCATATTTCTGTTTCGTCCAGTAATCCGTCAGAATCCGCAGCTTTAACATCTGATAGCGGTAATTGTTTTTCACCTGTTTCGATACAGTTTTATCGAATGCTGTAAAGGATTCATACAGTGCATCGATTCCGTCGTTTTCCAGAACCGGGCCATCCCAGTTATGCTCCACGTCCATCAAAAATTCCGCAACCCGCTCAGAGGTTTCCGAATCGATAAACAGGTTTGCATAATCCGCCATCGTTTCCTCTGCCGCCACCGAGCTGTCAAAATCCTGATCCGCCCAGAGGATCTTGTTGACGTCGTCATGGATACCCTCGGAATAGGTGATCGAACCGATGGTATACGGCTCCAACATATTGTGAATCGCTTTCATTTTTTCCGGACGCGCATTGTAGCCCTCCCGTCCGCTCGTCAGTGCAAACGCCATGTCCCAGTTTTCCACCGGGAACTGACAGTTCGAATTGTGGGAAATATCCGGATAGTTCCGAATGTTTTCACGATATTTTTCGGGAAGCTTCTCATACAGCTCTTCGATGCTGTCCTGCTCCCAGGGCGCAAAGCACACGCCGCAAATCCAGTCCGGCTCCTTTGCGATTTCTTCATAAAAAGTATCGTACCAGCCAGGCTCCGGCTGAAAATGCTGCGGTGCAACCCATACGCCCGCTTCCGGATGATATTCGTGCAGAATTTCCACAAAATGCTCTGTCAGACGCATCGCATCCGTCGGCCAGAGGGAACCGGGATCCCCCAGCGGAACCAGCATTGCATCCAGATAAGGAATTGCAGAAAAGACCCTCCGGCGTTCTTCCATCTCCCGGTCGATGCACCCAAAATCATGATAATCGCGTCCGACATTCGGATACCACAACCAGACGTCCATGCCATAGGAATGAATGATTTTGGAAACCTCGCACATCAGCTCCATCGGATCTTCCGGGAAAAGTGCGGAATACAAACGGTCGTCCGTCTTCGGCGGAAGCAGCTCGATGGCGTTTGCTCCGAACAGCGCCAGATCCTCGATATACGCCTCGAATTCCTTTTTTGACCATGCACCGTAGGTATTGTTTTTGTCCCGGTAGCCCAGCTGATGTCCCCGCAGCGGATACTGCGGCGTCATGCTCAGGCTGTCCAGCTCGTCCGGAATTTCAATGCTGCCTTTTTTTACAATTGCTTTTCTCAAAAGCCGCGCCATTCCGTAAAACTCGCCGCGCTCGTCTTTTCCGAGCACAACGATGCGCCCGCTGCCGTCCGGATTGTCGATAACCCGGATCCGGAAGCCCTCTTTGCCCGGCACAGTGATGCCGTCAAACAGCGCTTTGACCTCCTCGCTGCAGCTGTCCTCTTTATAAAACTCTATGCTGATTTTTCCAGACGTTTTAGACTGCAGTAAAGAAACACCGCTTCGTTTTTTTAAATTTTTGCAAAATACGTCCACAGTCTTTTTTTCCAGAGCAGTCTGAAGCTGCGGTTTGTATACAACAGCTGACGTGATTTCCATTTTCTTTCTCTCCTTTTCTTTATTTCCACAACTTCCGTGCCAGGATGTCCAGCGGCTCTGTGAACCGCTCAAACAGCCCGTCCTCCGTAATTTCATTTCCATCCTGCGATGCATAATCGTTCCACAGCATGTAGCAGGCTCCCAGCGTCCGGCTCGACCACCGCGGAAGCTCCCAGGTTCGCTCCTGCGTTTCGAAAACGTTCGGCTGCCACTTTTTTTCCAGAAAATCCAGATCCAGACGGTCATAGCCGCCGCCCGGAATCAGGTACAGACTGCTGCTCAGCGAATTGATGACGGAAAATCCGGCATCATACATTTCCTGCGGATCTGTCCAGTCCGTATCCCATACCTGTAGCTGAATTTTTCTGGAAAGCCCCGAATAATCCTGTCCGGTCTTCGACAGGCTGCCCCACATGCGGATCGTCTTTTCCGGCGCTGCCTCCGCCACATAGTCCGAAAGCGCTTTCATATAATCCACAAAGGCTTTCTGATTCCCAAAATACTCGTCCATGCCGATATGCACCGTCCCCGTTCCGGAAAAAGTATCCGACTCCGTCAGGTATTCCGACCAGATCGTCTCTGCCAGCTTCTGCGCTGCCGGGTTGGACAAATCCAGCTGATCGACACTCTCCGGGTCACCGGAAAGCCCAAGCTTCGGAAATACTTTTGTAAGTGCCAGACTGTGGGCGGGCGTGTCGATTTCCGGCACGACCTCAACGCCCATCACCGCAGCGTCCTCGATAAACTGTGCAAATTCCTCTTTGGAATAATACAGATCCTGCGACGTAATCGACTGTCCCGCTTTATTTCTCACATCCGATTCCAGTCGAAACCCCGCATACAACTGTCGCGCGCCCTCTTTTGTCCCATCGTAATCGCTCTGGGAAATGATCTGATTGTCGTTCAAATGAATCTGCAGCGTGTTCATCTGATGCTTTGAAAGCTCTTCTGCAATGCGGTACAGAAGTTCGAGGGAAACCGGTCTGCGCCCTACGTCGATTCCAAAGCCCCGGACCGACCACGCCGGATAGTCCCGCAGCACGCCGGCCGGAAGCTGTCCTTCTGATTTCTCCCAAAGCTGTCCGAGCGCCACACACCCCCAGCGCACCCCGCGCTTCGTGCGTGCTGAAATCGAAATCACGCCCGGACTCTCTGCTTCCAAATTCAGTTCATACCCCTCGTCCCCAAGGGTCTGTGTCCATTCTTTCCCGTCCCCGACAGCCTTCCGGAAGTTCAGGACGATATCTCCTTCCGTTGGTTTTTCTGTATCCGCCAGCTTCTCAACCGATACGTCCTGCAGCAACTGTCCGGAAAGCTCCGTTGCAAAAAGCTGCGCCGTCCGCTCCAGCTCCTCGTCCCGGTACACGACCCGGATGAAACGAGTTGTCCAGTCAGAGTGGACCGCTCCAGTGGACGCGCCACCGGGCATCCATTCCATCGCGGTAAAGCCCTCTGGAAGGGTCACTGCCGAGAGGGCTTCCGGTACTTCCTCCCGTTCTCTGTCCACTTCCATCCTCTCCGATGCCGGAATCTTTGTCTGTATTCCCGGCAGTTCCTGCATTTCTCCGTCTTTTTCCAGAATAAATCCAAGCTCAACCTGCGTATCCGCGATTGTGTCCGTGATTTTTCCGTCCATATTTACCAGCACATCATAATCCGCACCGCCAAAGGAAATGCTGTACGGCTCCGGCACCGTTGGGAGCTCCAGCGTTCTGCGGCTCCCAGCTTCAATCACAGGTGTTTCAACCACAAAACAATCCTCCAACTGTCCGTACACTTCCAGCTCCTGTACCGAGACGTTCTGATAATACAGGCTTAAATCGCTTTCCTCTTTCAAAACGTCCGTCACATGCAGACGAAAATACCGCGCCTCTACAGGCTCATTCAACACAATCTGCTGCTCTTTTTGCTCCGGCGCCTCTTCAAAAACAGATGCCTGCTGCCAGTTCTCTTTATCCTGGGAATATTCCAGCGCATAGCTTTTCGCATTCGTCCGTTCCCAGTATATCCGAACTGCACCGATGCTGACCGGTTCTCCAAAATCCGCCATCAGCCAGTGATCGTTGTTTTCCCAATCGTTTTCCGACGACCAGCGCAGGGTTTCGTCCGTATGATTTCCGTCCCCCGCATACATCGCCCGAAAGTCCTTGCCTTCCTCGCTGTCCGCTGTCAGCTTCGCTTTTTTCTGTAAAATAAGATTTTCCCCAACGGTTTCTACCGTCAATCCGGCGTCACATTCTTCCGCACTCCATACCTGCCATAACGGCTGCTCTTTCTCAGAAATTTCTGTCATGCTTTGAGAAACAGCTGACATTCCGAGCACTCCGGCAGCAAGCACTGTAACCTGAAGGAATTTTGACACACGGACTGCGTGCCTGCCATTGGCATGCCGCCTGCCCACCGATTTGTCGCCTGCAGCTTTTCCATCTTCCAGTCTGCGATCCGCGTGCAGCAACCTTCCGCTGTCTTTTCCCGTTTTTTTCTCTTTCATGCCATCCCAGAACCCTTTCCAGTCCGATTTCTATCTACTATCCGAAAAATTTCATCACGATTTTTCCAGTCAGAGAAACGACCATTCCAATCGTGGGAACCACATAGATTCCTGCAAAAAAGACTCCCAACAGCAGCCGATACAGCATACCGAAGCATTTTTCAGCCTTCCCCTTCTGCTCTGCTGCAATTTTCCATCCCGCCTCAGCTTTTCGCCTCGCAAAAAACAGAATCAACAGGAATGCAAACCCCAATATGCTGATGCCAACCCCAGCTTTCAGTCCCGGTTCCTCAAACGAAAATACAATTTTATTTTCGCCCTCTGTCAATGTTATCCCCAAAAAGCCGCCAAGTATCGGCTCGATATCCACAGCTTTTCCGTTTTGTATACACTTCCATCCGTCTATCGCAACGAACGGAACAAACAACGTTTCTCCCTCTGCCGCAGACACACTCACATGAATTTGTGCATTGCGCTCTGAAATGGAACATTCTGACGGCTGCAGGATTCTGGCGGTTCCTGACTGCAACGCCGCCTGCCATGCATTCTCATGCAGCGCACCAAGCTCCATCTCCTGTGCTGCGACCAGCGTCCCCATCCGGTCGGTAACAGAAATCATCACCTCCTGCGCTTCAAAAGTTCCCAACCAAATCAGCCGATGTGCACTCGCCATCTGGTTTTTCTCCGGAATTTCAACCGGCTCACCGTTGACTGAAACAAAAATTTCATCCGCGCTTCTTCCTGCATCCAGATACAAAAGCTGCTTGTCCGTCACAGAAATACAAAGCGTTCCATCCTCCAAAACAAGCTCCTGAGCCGGGAAAACTTCCATGATATTCGTATACTCTTTTGAACCGGTCGTCACATCCACGCTCTGCTCTTCTTCAGAAGTCTGTCGATGTTTCGTTTCAACATCCTCTGCAGACAGCAGCTCTGCCCAGGCACGCTGATTGGAAAGTACGCTGCCGCTGCCCGACTGCCCCAAAGCTTCCTTTGAGAATACAAACGCATTGCGCAGCATTGTATCGGAAATTTCCGTTCCGCCGACGGCACGCACCGAAACCCAGGGTGCAAGATAACCGAGACTTTCCAAAACCGCCTTTGTCTGTTTGCTTTCGGTCGGAAAGTATCCGCTGATCGAGCCTTTCCGGTCCACCAATGCAGCGTTGATCGGAAGATCGTCCCGATCTGCCTCGCGCGCAAGCAGCCACGAAGGCTCTGCGGATGCAGCGTTTTCATTCTCCGCCTGCTTTGCAATTTCTGTCATCTGTCGGTACGCCGCTTCATTTTCCTGTCGAACCGCATAATCTGGCGGCAGTAAAATCATTGTATACACACAAAAGCCGCCAACAAGTGCTCCAAGCACCGCCATTCCCGGTGCCCCTGCCCCTCCTGTTTTTTCCCCGGAGGTCTTTGCATGCAGCACCTTTTGTCCGCACCACGCCGACACTCCAACAAGCAGCAATACAACCGCTGTCACAGCGGTTTCTTTCGGACACACCTTGCTGATCGCCAGCGAGGAAAACGCCTGCACCAGACGCTTTTCCCAAATGAGTGTCAGGCATACAGCGCCCAATGCGGATACAGCCGAAGCAACCAGCAGGAGCACACAGCGCAGCCGAAGTCCTGCCGGATGTTTGCAGACATTTTCTGCATGAAAATCATCCGCATCGCGCTCCTTTCTCACCGCCACAAGTGCCGCCATGCTCAGCACCGCCATGTACCCATAGCGCACCGGGAAGCACACATAGGACCCCATATGCCACAGGAGGTTAGCCGGTTCCAGCAATACCGTCAGCCACAAAAATCCCGTCAGATACAGCCAGAACCGTTCTGCAGCGCTGTGCGTTTCCTGTTCCGCAGCGCTGCGCCTTTTGCGTTTCCAGAAACATCCCGAAGCAAACAGAAGTCCGATCAGTACCGGATTTGCAATCTGGAACAGCCTCTCAAACAAATCATCCAAACCATGCCGTTTCATCACACCGAAATAGGACAGATTTTCCCCGGAACGCGCGGACTGCAAAAGCAGAATCGCAGACGGGAGCAGAACCGCCGCCGAAATACAAATTCCGATCAGCGTATCAATTCCCATACACCCCATTTTTCGGATACGGTTTTCTTTTCTCTCACAGGTATAAAGCCAGATCGCCCCGGCAAAAAGTGAAAACAGAAGCGTCATAAACCCGAGCTGAATGGACAACATCAGCTGCCATGCGAGCAAAACAGTGTACCAGCCGCCCTTTTTCTCCCGCAGCAAACGCAAAAGCGCCAGGCAAAACAGCGGAAAAATCACCGGAAAAATCATCCACTTGATGATCTGATAGTTATATGCCATGTACCCGCAGCACGCGTAGCAAACGGCGAGCGCAACATTCTGAAAGCGTCTGCCCGATGCTGTTTTTTCCAGAAAAATATGCGCTGTAACCGCCGATGCAGTGCTGTAAAGCAGCACCAGCACATTGACCGCCTGATAAATTCTGTCCCGCCCAAACAATAGCAAAACATAGTTAAACGGATTTAGCACCTCATTGATCGTATCCGCATACAGATTCGCCCCGCCGGAAACGCTAAAGTCCAGAAACAGATTTTTCTGTCCTGTCACAACATCATAAAAATGATACAAAAGCGGCAGATACTGGGAATATAAATCCGTGATCGCCACTGATCCATCCCCGAAGGGATACATTTTTTTATAAGAAAAAAGCAGGCAAAACAGCGCCACACTGCAAAGTGCAGTAAGCGCCGTCGCCTGCCATGTTTTACGGGATTCTTTTTTCAGTTTTCCATGCCAGAATACTCTTTGGTCTGTCCGATTTTCCATTCAGATTTCTCCGTACTCTATCTTCCTTAAAGCAGACACCACACTGCCGTCATCGCCGTGCTCAACATGCAAAATGCCAGCAGCAGTACAAAAAGCACCTGCGATATTGCTCTTTTCACCGCCGAATGCCCGGTCGCACCGCCCTCCCTGCGCCGCATCTCAAGCTGCTCTTTCGTTCCCTCCTGCCAGATAAATGCCAGCGCAATCGCCGGAAACAGCAGCTCGATTTCCATATATCGAAAATGCATGCTACATTCCTGCGGATAGTCATAGGCAAACTTCAGATACAGGAGCAGGTGCACAAAATAGCCGACCACAAATAAAATCCGGCTCGCAGAATCGATGCCGCAGCGTTTTGCCCGAACGACAAATACACGAATAAATGCCATCCATGCTGCCAGCGCCAGCAGCGCACCGACCAGCATCAAAAGCACTGCCAGCACCTTTACACTGCGTCCGACGTCCGCCATATCCCATTCGCCCAGCACTGAGGTACGGATGATCTGCATCCATACATTATAGCCACAGCCCAGCTTAAACTGACGTAAGTTGTCCAACATTTCCGACGGCACCGGGAACAGGAAACGGTTCAAAACCGGGACATTTCCGGTGTACTGCCAGGAATCCTCCGGCAGCGTATAAATCCACACGAGGGGCATATGGAACTGAATCCTATTTCGGATATAAAAGCTCATGCCAAGGGGAATCGAAACTACACCAAACAGAACGTACTGACCGAGCAGCTTCTTTACCGGTACGACGGGAATTGCAGCATTTCGGGTGTTCTCTACGCTGCGCCCCCCGTTATCTCGTCCATTGTCCAGACTTCTTACCAGCATCCAGAGCATCACCGCCGCGATCGGAAAGGCCATCTGCGCGACACTCTGTTTTGTTAACATACCAAGCGCGATAGAAACCGCCAGCTTTAAGATGTTATGCGCCGTCGGAAAGCGACTCCACAAAATCGTATAGTACACACACATCACCGTGAACATCAGGCTCATACAATCGTTGTTCACGCTTCCGGAAAGCAGCACCAGCGCCGGATGGAAGCAAAACAGCAGCATCACAAAGCGTTTTGCTTTTTCCGTCAGTTCAAACTGCTCTGCAATCCGCAAAAGGAACCAGAGAATAAGCAGCGAGCAGACAAACGGGACGACCTGGATCGACTCCTCCAGCACATCCGTATTGGAAATAAAAAGAGAGCAAAGCTTCATCCACAGCGCGCACAGATAATGGTGCAGCGGCGGATGGTTGAACTGATAAACACTCGTCGGGTCAAAATCCGGCAGCTTCCAGTTTTCATATAAATACTGGATATATGCCAGATGTCCGCCTGTCACCGTATGCCCGGCATCCAGATCGATCATCCCGATATCATACTGTCTGTCATAGATCGTGGAAAAAAGCACATAAAACAGGCGCAGCATACAGCCTGCCGCCAGTATCACATCCATTTTGATCCGATCTGTCCTTTTTTCCACTTTCTCCATGCTCTCCCCCATTTCGTGCCCCGCGCTGCAGTAGTTTGACGCTGCGCCGTTCTTACATCCGCGCTATAATTTTTATGCCCGTGCCTCAGTTTTTGACCGCACGGCGCGGCCAGCTTTAATGCATCAAAATCATCGAAAACAGTACGGTAAGGATACCGCAGACACCGATCGCCAGTCCGCTCATGGCGCCCTCTGTTTCTCCCAACTCAATCGCCTTGGATGTTCCCACCGCGTGGGAGCATGCGCCGATGGAAATTCCGGCGATCATCGGATCGTTTACCCGGAAAAGTCTGATCAGTGTCGGTGCAAAAATGCTTCCCAGAATGCCGGTAAAAATAACCGCAACAACGGTAATGGGCACCATTCCTCCGTGTCCCTCTGCAACGCTGACTGCGATGGGTGTCGTAACGGACTTCGGAATGAGCGAGACTGTCATCGCCTCGTCCATGCCAAACAGCTTACACATCAGTAGCACGCTCCCCATCGATGCAAGAGATCCGCAGGACGCACCGACTACGATGGGAAGCCAGTTTTTCTTTAACAGCTCTGCCCGCGTGTAGATCGAAACTGCAAGACATGCCGTTGCAGGTGCGAGGAACATGTTGATAAGCGCTCCGCCTTCATTATATTCCTCATACGGAATTTTAAAGATCAGTAAAACGCCGGATACGATCACAATTGCAAGCACAAGGGGATTGCACAGCACCAATCCGGTCTTTTTGCGAATCCAGGTTCCAACCCAGAATGCGGCGATACTTAATCCAATTCCGAAAAACGGAGACATAAACAGTTCATGCATCATTCTTTTGCCCTCCCGCTTTTCTTTTTCTGCATCAAATACAGCGCGAGCTTCATGCTGTATGCCGTCACTGCAAATGTCACCACCGTACTCACCACGCAGATCACGATCAGCTGCACCACCCAGTTTTTCAGGACGTCAAAATAGTTGATGATGCTGACTCCCGCCGGGATAAAAAAGAATGCCATATTTTCCAGCAGAAAATCCGATTTTTCGCGGATATGGTCTACCTTCAGAATATGTACGCACAACAGAATGAACAGCAAAATCATGCCGATCACGCTCGCTGGGAAAGAAAACGGAAGAAGCTTTTCGATAATCTGAGAAATCCAGCAAATCGAAAAGATAATTCCTACCTGTGTTACGATTTTCAAGTCTTAATTTCCTCCTTTGATCCGGTGCTGCCCCTTAAAGCAGGCAGCGCTGCATATCTTTTATCATCTGTTCCGCCTGCGAAAGCAGGTCTTCAGAGTTTTTCTCCACTACATTACTCCTTTTGAACTGATAAGTAAAGACCGGATTCCCCTGAGGTAAAAACTTTAAACTGTTCCCATATTGTTCGAAAAGCATCGGAATATTTTCCCCGTGCACCCGTGCGTCCGGTCTGTATACAAAGCGCAGCTCCCCCGGACGCCCCTTGATTTCCATAATATAAAGCTTGTGCGCCTGCGCCCGCAAAAGCGCAATCCGCAGCAAATTGTCTACGGACTTCGGCACGGTTCCGAAGCGGTCGAGCAGCTCTTCTTTCATCTCTGCACTCTCGCTTTCCGTCTCCACGCCGGCAATTCGCTTGTAAATGTCGAGCTTCTGCTGCTCATTGACAATGTAAGAAGCCGGAATATAAGCGTCCACCTCCAGCTCCACCGTCGTAAGAAAGTCCGGTGCAGTGTCCTCGCCCTTTAAATTCTTTACCGCTTCGTTCAACATTTTACAATATAAATCATAGCCAACCGCTTCCATATGACCGTGCTGACGCTCTCCCAAAAGGTTGCCCGCGCCACGGATCTCCAAATCCTTCATCGCAATCTTAAAACCGCTGCCCAGATCGGTAAACTCCCGGATCGCCGCCAAACGCTTTTCTGCAATTTCCCGCAGCACCTTGTCCCGCTTATACATCAAAAATGCATAAGCCGTCCGGTTCGAGCGCCCGACACGTCCGCGCAGCTGATACAGCTGGGACAATCCCATTCGGTCAGAATCGTGGATGATGATCGTGTTGACGTTGGAAATGTCCAGACCGGTTTCGATGATCGTCGTCGCAACCAGAATGTCAATTTCGCCGTTGATAAAGCTAAACATGATTTTTTCCAGCTCTCTCTCCGACATCTGCCCGTGTGCAAATGCCACATTCGCATCCGGCACCATTTCCCCAATCTTTGCTGCCATATCTGCAATCGTATTGACGCGGTTGTATACATAATACACCTGACCATTCCGGGACAGCTCACGGGTGATCGCCTCACGCACCATTTCTTCATTATATTCCATCACATAGGTCTGGATCGGCTGACGTTCCTCCGGCGCTTCCTCCAGCACGCTCATGTCGCGGATACCGACCAGAGACATATGCAGGGTCCGTGGAATCGGCGTTGCCGTCAGGGTCAGCACATCCACGTTCTCTTTCATTTTCTTGATCTTTTCCTTATGGGTCACGCCAAAGCGCTGCTCCTCATCGATCATCAAAAGACCAAGATCCTTATATTGCATATCCGACGAAAGCACGCGATGTGTCCCGATCACGATATCCACCAGACCTTTTTTGAGATCCTCAATCACCTTTTTCTGCTGCGCAGGCGTCCGAAACCGCGACATCTGCTCAATCCGGATCGGATAATCCTTCATCCGCTGCACAAACGTATTGTAATGCTGCTGCGCCAGAATCGTCGTCGGCACCAGAAAAACAACCTGTTTGCCGTCCTGCACCGCCTTAAACGCTGCGCGGATTGCAACCTCGGTTTTGCCATAGCCAACGTCCCCGCAGATCAGTCGATCCATGATTTTGTTGCTCTCCATGTCCCGCTTCGTCGCCGCAATTGCCATCAACTGGTCATCCGTTTCCTCAAACGGGAACATTTCTTCAAACTCCCGCTGCCAGACCGTATCCTCCGAAAAAGCGTAGCCCTTCCCGTTCTGGCGCGCCGCATACAGCTCCACCAGATCCTTTGCGACCTCATCCACTGCCGCCCGGACACGAGTCTTGGTCTTGTGCCACTCCTGCGTTCCGAGCTTGTTTAACTTCGGCTTTTTCGCCGCATCGGCGGACGCGTACTTCTGAATCGCGTCCAGACCGGTTGCCAGCACATAGAGGTTTCCTCCGTCCCGGTACGAAATTTTCATGTAATCCCGGACCGTTCCCTCCATCTCGACCTTCTCGATGCCCTGATAAATACCGAGACCGTGCGTCTCATGTACGACATAATCCCCGACCTTCAGCTCTCCGAAATCGCGGATTTTCGTGCCCTCATATCGCTGAATTTTCCGCTTTTTCTTTTTGGGCGCACCAAAAATATCCCCCTCCGAAATGACCGTGAATTTCAGCATCGGATATTCAAAGCCCTTTTCCACATGTCCGTAAAAAAGCTCTGTCTCGCCAGGCAAAACCTCCCGGTCAGGGTCTTCGCTGTAAAAAGCGCTCAGCTCCTGCTCCCGCAGATCGGCTGCCAGACGCTTCGCCCGCGTCCGGGATGCACATAACAAAAGCACCCTGCTGCCATTTTTCTTGTAACGTTTTAAGTCCTTTAACAGGGCTTCAAAACTGTTGTTATAGGACGGCATGCTGCGCACCGTGATTTCAAACCTGCGATCCGGCTTAAACAGGCTGCTCTTTGCATCCAGCGCGGCGAGTGACACTGCCCGATACTGCGACAGCTTCCCTGCGATTTCCTTTTCGGGGTACAAAAGCTGCGCCTGTCCCGGCAGGATATAGCCTTTTTCCAGACGTCCGGTCATGCTCTCCCGAAATTCTGTCTCAAGTGCGTTCGCCGTCTCCGACAAATGCTGTGGCTCATCCAGAAAAACTGCCGTCGTTTCCGGATGGAAAAATTCCAGAAAGGACTCCGTCTGCGGATAAAAATAATGCACGAAGCTTTCCAGATTGACTACACTGCCAAACTCCTGCGCGGACTCTTCGATCTCTTTGATCTGCGTCTCAATCCGGTGCGCTGCCTCCGGATTGCCCTGCTCCCGCAATTTTTTGGCATATTGCTTCGTCTCTTTTTTGATTCTCGCAAAGCCGTCCTGCCTGCGCGCCTCCGAAAGCATCAGCTCCGTTGCCGGATAAATCGCAATCTCATCCAGATTTTCCACCGAACGCTGGGACAGCACGTCAAAGCTTCGAATCGACTCCACGCTGTCTCCCCACAGCTCGATCCGATACGGATTTTCTTCCGTCATATCGAAAATATCAATAATTCCGCCGCGAATGGAAAACTGTCCCGGTTCCTCTACCTGCGGGCTCTTTTCATAACCCATTTCCACCAGCTGAGCGGAAAGCTTTCTCTCGTCAACCGTTGATTTTTTATCGAAATGCAGTATTCTCGACACAATCCCGGAAAGCGGCGTCTGCGGCATCATCAACGCGGACATCGTCGTTACGATCGTAACCGGACGCTTTTCGAGCAGCGCGCGCAGCACACGCATCCGCTCCCGCACCAGATCGCCGCCGGAAACATCCGCCTGATAAAAGATCAGATCCTTGCCCGGATATACCATCGTCCTGCGGTCGTAAAACCCATATTCTGCGCCAATTTCCCGCGCTCTTTTGTCACTGAAAGTAACGATGATTTTCTGTGTAAAACCATCGCTCAATCCATATACCATATGAAGCTTCTGGGAATCATACAGTCCGGAAAAGGCAACATGCCCTTTTCCTCTGTCCAGAAGTGCTTTTCCCTCTTCAAACTCCGCCAATTCCCAAAGCGGAGCTGTCAATACCTTCATGCTATGCCTTCTCCACTTTTCGCCCGTTATACACGTTCATCGCTGCATCCGGACCTTTTTCCAGAATCATCTGCACCGCTTCACAGACTTCCTCCGAAACCTGCTTCATCAGCACCTGCTCCTCCCGATCAAAATGTCCCAGCACATAGTCCGCAAGGTCGTAGCCTGCCGGTTTTTCCCCGACGCCGACCTTAATCCGCACAAACTGATCTTTTCCAAGATGCTGAATAATATTCTTCAAACCGTTATGACCACCCGCGCTGCCTTTTTTGCGCACCCGGATGATGCCAGGCTCCAGGCTGATATCGTCGTGAATTACGATCAGGTTCGTGCTGCCGTCTACCTTATAATAATCCAGCACTTCCCGGATACATTCGCCGCTCAGGTTCATATAAGTCAGCGGCTTTACCAGAATTATTTTCTGCCCGTTTAAATAGCCTGCACCCAAAAGTCCCTTGTGCTTTGCCGTGTTTACAGAAATTCCGGTCTTATCTGCCAGCATATCTATGACGGAAAAGCCGATATTATGCCTTGTATTATCGTATTCTTTTTTCGGATTTCCAAGTCCTGCAATTACATACATGTTCTGTCCGTTTCCTTCCTGCTTCTGCCTGCCCTTTTCTGCTTTTGCAGGCGCTGTCTGTTGTGCTTTCATGTTAGCACAGTTTCCCCCGCTCAGGCAAGTGAGAATGTACCCTGCTGCCCTTTCCATCTGCGGCGACATACAGATGGCTTTTCTAACCGGATATCCGGTCAGGAAAACAGTCCCGGTACATCGCTGCACCGGGACTGTCTGTTGTAGTCTGTATTTATTTTCTGTATTTATTTAAGAAGTTATGCAATCGGTTCTTCCAATGCCGTATTGTATGCTTCCAAAATAATTCCCTGGATCTTTTCCCGGGTTCCCTGGCTGATGGGATGGGCGATATCGCGGTATTCCCCATCTGCACTGCGCTTGCTCGGCATCGCAATGAACAGTCCCTTATCGCCCTCGATCACTTTAATATCATGCACCACAAACTCGTCGTCCACGGTAATGGATACAATCGCTTTCATTTTACCTTCTTTGGCAATTTTCCGAACCCTTACATCGGTAATCGTCATAACTTATTCCCCCTAGCGTTTCAGATAATGTATCTGTCGTTTTTCTCTATTACAATCTTGATTTCATCTTCTCCGCGATAGAAGGAATTTGCACGAATCGTATCCCGGCTTTCTACGATACAGTTCTCGATGTGCGTGTTATCGCCGATGTATACGTCATTCAAAATAATGGAATTCTTGATGTAACAGTTGTTTCCGATAAAGGATTTTTTGAAGATTACGGAATCCTCTACCGTGCCGTTGACAATACAGCCGCTGGAAATCAGGCTGTTCTCAACCTTCGCTCCAACATTATACTTTGCAGGCGGTAAATCGTCAACCTTTGAATAAATATCCGGATACTGTTTAAAAAAATAATTACGGATCTCCGGTTTTAAGAAGTCCATATTGGCATCGAAATAGTCTTCCACCGTTGCAATATTCTTCCAGTAATCTTTGATCTTATATCCGAAGATCCGTTTCTGATTTTTGTAACGGATCAGAATATCCTTTACAAAATCATAACGGTCTTCCATTGCACAGCGCTCGATCATATCAATCAGGAGACGTCTGCGGATAACATAAATACCACAGGAAATGGTATTGGAGCGTGCCTCAATCGGCTTCTCTTCAAACTCTTCGATCCGGCTTTCCTCGTTCATCTTGATGGTACCGAACCGCTCTACGTTTACATTTGCCGGCATGTCCTTGCAGACAACGGTCACATCCGCTTTTTTGGAAATATGATATTCGAGGACTTTGTTGTAGTCCATCTTGTATACACAATCGCCGGAGGTAATAACTACATAGGGCTCATGGCTGTTTTTTAAGAAGGAGAGGTTCTGATAAATGGCATCTGCCGTGCCTCTATACCAGGAGCTGTTCTCCGCGGTTACCGCAGGAGTAAACAGAAACAATCCACCCTGTTTTCTTCCGAAATCCCACCATTTGGAGGAGCTTAAATGTGCATTTAAGCTTCTGGCGTTATACTGGGTCAGCACGCCGACTCTCTGGATATGAGAGTTCGTCATGTTGCTCAGCGCAAAATCAATACTTCTGTAGCTGCCTGCCACCGGCATCGCGCCGATCGCGCGCTTCTGGGACAGTTCTCTCATCTTGCGGTTATTGCCGCCTGCTAAAATGATACCGATTGCTCTCACTGTTTGTCACCTGCCTTAATCAATGTTTTGCCGCTTGCCAGATATCCATCCGGATAATCGTCTGCTGTCGTAATGCCGAATACAACGGAATTCTTGCCTACAGATACATTGGCAGGCACAACGCTCTTCTCACCAACAGTGACAATACCGTCGCAGTAAATATGCGGTGCAGTATCGTTCGGTGCTTCCTCCCCGACGCCCAGTCTGACGTGATCACCGATCTTCGTGTTTTCCGCTACGATTGCCTTGCTAAGCTCACAGCTCGCTCCAATCTCTGTATTGTTCATGATAATGGAGTCACGCACAACCGTATCTTTACCGATCGTAACACCGCAGCCGATTACAGAGTTATAAACCTGTCCGTAAATCTCAGAGCCTTCTCCGACGATACTGCGTTCGATCACACCGCCCTTTGCAACGTACTGAGGAGGCAGGATCTCGCTCTTTGTATAAATCTTCCAGTATTCTTCATAAAGATTAAACTCCGGAACAACATCGATCAGCTCCATATTCGCTTCCCAGTAGGAGGTCAGGGTTCCGACATCTTTCCAGTAACCGTTAAATTCATATGCATACATCGGTGCGCCGTTTTTATGACAATAAGGGATGACATGCTTGCCAAAATCCAGGTTTGGCTGATCTGCATTATCGATCAGTGCCTGCTTCAGCGTTTTCCAGTTAAATATGTAAATACCCATGGATGCAAGGTTACTGCGCGGGTTGGCAGGCTTCTCCTCAAAATCCACGATCCGCTTGTTCTCATCGGTGATCATGATACCGAAGCGCTTGGCTTCTTCCATCGGAACCGGCATAACGGCGATCGTACACTCTGAACCGTTCTGCTTGTGGAAATCCAGCATCACTTCATAATCCATCTTGTAAATATGGTCGCCGGAAAGAATCAGCACATATTCCGGGTTAAAGCCCTCCATATATTCGATATTCTGATAGATCGCGTTTGCTGTACCGGTGTACCATTCGCTGTTTTCATTTTTTTCATAAGGAGGCAGAACAGTAACACCCCCGATATTCCTGTCCAGATCCCACGGAATACCGATCCCAATATGCGTATTCAGCCGCAGAGGCTGATACTGTGTCAATACACCGACTGTATCAACACTGGAATTGATACAGTTGCTTAATGGGAAATCAATGATCCGATATTTTCCGCCAAATGAAACTGCAGGCTTGGCTACCTTTGCAGTCAGCACGCCCAGTCGGCTTCCCTGCCCGCCTGCCAGTAACATGGCAATCATTTCCTTCTTAATCATGTCCTCACCTCGTTGTTTCTATCAACTTTCCCACGGCTGTCGCCGGGCTTAAGAAAAGTATAACACACGCATCTGTAAAAGTGAATAATAATTTTACATTTGCACGCCCTTTTCGACCTTTTTTCTTGTGAAATATAGACACAAATCAAATTAGTAGGTTTATGTTTTTATTCAAAATATTCAATTTTCTCGCGCTATCGCTTCCATTTCCTTCTTGAATTATTCACAAAATGTCCTTTTTCGTTTTTTCCGGTATGTTTTGTCAACCGATAACACATTGTTATTTTGTCGAAGAAAAAAAACGCTGCAGACGGCGCCGAAGTTTCTATTTGTTTTTTCAGAGAGTTTGCGCTACAATTGACCCAGTACAGTATTCCAATTCAGAAATGGAGATTCTTTATGTATCAGGTAGATTTTAACCATCCAATTCACGTTTATTTTATCGGCATCGGCGGCATCAGCATGTCTGGCCTCGCCGAAATTCTTTTATCCGAGGGCTTTACCGTATCCGGCTCCGACTGGAACCGCTCTGCCCTGACCGAGCACCTCGAAAAAAGCGGCGCACACGTCAACTATGGCAAGCCCCAGAAAGCGGAAAACATCACAGACGACATCGACCTCGTCGTATACACCGCCGCAGTACATGCAGACAATCAGGAATTTTCCCGTGCCAAAGAGCTGCAGCTTCCCATGCTGTCCAGAGCGGAATTTCTCGGACAGCTGATGAAAAACTACGACACGCCGATCGCTGTCAGCGGCACCCATGGCAAAACGACCACCACTTCCATGATTTCCGAGATTCTGCTGCAGGCAAATACCGACCCGACCCTTTCTATCGGCGGCATTTTGAAATCCATCCACGGCAATATCCGCGTCGGCCACTCCGGTCTGTTCGTCGCAGAGGCATGCGAATATACCAACAGCTTTTTAAGCTTTTTCCCGAAAATCGGCATTATCTTGAATATCGAAGAAGACCATTTGGACTTCTTTAAAGACCTGGCAGATATCCGTGCTTCGTTCCGCAAATTTGCACAGCTTCTGCCTGCGGACGGCACGCTGTTTATCAACGGCGACATCGAAAACTGGCAGGAGATCACAGAAGGGCTGGCATGCCGCGTCGTTACGTTCGGCACAACCTCTGCTTCCGACTATTATCCCTCCGATATTTCCTATAATAAAACAGCGGACGCAACCTTTACCGTGCACAGCTTAAACGGTCAGACCAGACAGCTTACGCTCGGCGTTCCCGGGGAGCACAATATCTCCAACGCCCTCGCTGCAGTCGCCCTGTCCGATCTGCTCGGCATCGATTATCGGGATACCGCGGAAGCGCTGCTGAATTTCCACGGGACTGACCGCAGATTCGAATATAAAGGAACGATAAACGGTGTAACAATTGTGGACGATTACGCACACCACCCGACCGAAATCGCCGCTACCCTGCACGCTGCGCTCAATTATCCGCACAAGACGCTCTGGTGCATTTTCCAGCCTCACACCTACACCAGAACGAAAGCGTTTTTACCTCAGTTTGCAAAGTCTCTCGCACTGGCGGATAAGGTCATCCTCGCAGATATCTACGCCGCCCGTGAAACCGACACCCTCGGCATCAGCTCTGCCGATCTGCAGGCTCTGGTACAGAAAGAGGGTAAAGAATGTTTTTATTTCCATACATTCGAGGAAATTGAAGACTTCGTTTTAAAAAATTGTATCAACGGAGACCTGTTGATAACTATGGGAGCCGGAGATGTTGTAAATATCGGCGAAAACCTGCTTTCCAGATAACTTATCCACATTATCCACAGCCAGAACGTGGAAAACTTTCCTCTCTGGCTGTGGATATTTTTTTCCAAAAAAAGATGATATTTCTGCGCCTTTGACAATCTTTTACACATTTTCCACATTATCCACATCCACGAAAACCCCAGTGTTTATCAGCCCTGAGCCGGAAACTTCCTGTTTCCTTTTTAAAATGTCTGTGTTAAAATGGGGCTTGCCAAAAGGAATTGAAAAGTTTTCCACAGTCTGCAGGACGCAGACAAACTGCAGCAATTTTTACAAAGAACCGGGAATACTAGTATGAGTGAGATTTTTTTGTGCGGCGGAGCAGCGGATGCTACCGTCCTTTCCAACGTTTTTATCGATGAATATTTAAAAGATGCCAACGATGCACAGTTAAAGGTGTATCTTTTTCTTGTGCGCCGTCTGCAGGCAGGCGATCCTGTCAGCATTTCGGACATGGCAGACCGCTTTAATCATACGGAAAAGGACATTCTGCGCGCCCTCTGCTACTGGGAAAAGTGCGGCGTCCTGACGCTTAAGCTTTCGCCCGACCGCACAACCCTGCAGCAGATCCGTCTGCTCCCCCTTTCCAAGGGGAAGAGACAGGACGCAGGACAAGCTGATTTTTCTACGGAGCAGACCACCGGACATATTTCACGCGACGTCGGACGGCTTGCGGACACGACTCGCAGCTCTGATGCCGAACGCTTTGGCGACGCAGCCCGCAATTCTGAGCAAGGCACTGACGCGACCCTGCCCGGAGCAGCCGCGTACGATACGTCCAACACTGCGGCTGCTCCCTCCGGACGCACGGCCGCACCGCAGATCCGCAGCATTACGATGCTTTCCCACCAGTCCCTTGAGCCTGCCGATCCCTATGCCAAACCTGCATACAGTCTGGACGAGCTCAAATCCTTCCAGCAGCAGGAGAACACCGCGCAGCTGATTTTCATCGCAGAGCAGTATCTCGGACGCACATTAAGCCCCGCCGATATGAAGTCGATCCTCTTTTTCACGGATAAGCTCCATTTCTCCGATGACCTGATCGACTATCTGCTGCAATACTGCGTCGAGCGCGGCAAAAAGGATTTCCGCTACATTGAAAAGGTCGCGATCGCCTGGGCGGAAGCCGGAATCACGACACCTGCCCAGGCAGAAGGTCATATTTCCCGTTATGACAAGAACGTCTATTCCATTATGAACGCTCTCGGCAAGACCAATACCCCCGCACGCAATGAGCTCGCCTATATCCGCCGCTGGACAGAGGAATTTTGCTTTGAGCTCGACGTTATTTTAGAAGCCTGCGGACGCACCGTCCTGGCTACCGACAGACACCGCTTCGCCTATGCAGACAGCATCCTCGCTGCCTGGTACAAGGCAGGCGTCCACCACGTCGCGGACATCGCCAGACTCGACAGCTCCTATCAGAAAGAGCGTGCATCTCGCCCGGCGCGCAGCGGTTCTACAGCAGAATATAACAGTTTCATGCATTCCAGCTATGATTTCGATGCGCTTGAAGAGGCGCTTTTGAAGCAGTAAGGAGGTTTGATGTGGCACTGACTGTTTCCCAATACAATTCCATCCTGCGGCAATACGAAGAACATCAGACCCGCAACCGCCATCTGCACGATCAACGGCTGCATCACATTTATGAGACAGTCCCCGGTTATCAGGCCCTCGACGAAGCCGTTGCATCCACCTCTGTCGCACAGGGCAAAAAGATGCTCGCAGGGGATACAAATGCGCTTGCACAGCTCAAAGACCAGCTCAAAGACCTTGCACGGAAACGTGCCTCCCTTTTGCTGGAAAACGGCTACCCGACAGATTTTCTCGATCCGATCTACGACTGTCCTGATTGTCAGGACACCGGCTATGTGAACGGTCAGAAATGCCACTGCTTCCGTCAGGCGGAGATCGCGCTTCTTTACGAACAGTCCAACCTGAAACGAATGCTCGAAAAAGAAAACTTCGGCACGCTCTCCTATTCCTTTTTTCAGGGAGACGAACTGACTTCCTATCGCCAGGCTGTCGAAAAATGTAAAAATTTTTGCACAAATTTTAAAACGTCCTACCAAAACCTTTTCTTTTATGGTACAGTAGGTACGGGCAAGACATTCCTGACCAATTGCATTGCAAAGGAATGTATCGAGCAGGGCTGTTCTGTGCTTTATTTCAGCGCAGCATCCCTTTTCGACTTACTCGCCAGGAACACGTTTGACTATAGGGCACGGGAAGAGCTTTCCGCACTCTGTGCGGATCTCTACAGCTGCGATCTGCTCGTTATCGACGATCTCGGCACCGAAACTGCCACGGCAGTGACGCTCTCCCATTTCTTTACCTGTTTGAACGAACGTCTGCTCCGGCAGAAATCCGTTATCATTTCTACCAATCTTTCTCTGGAAGATTGCAGAAACCGTTATCAGGACCGAATTTTTTCCAGAATTGCCAGCAATTTTGAATTCTGTAAACTCACCGGCCCTGATATTCGTATGTGTAAAAAGGTATCCGCTGTCTCGGGTCCGGTCCGCTGACGCAGATATCCAAAATATTAACTTTTACCTTCAGAAAGTGAGGAACTTCCATGATGGAACGTGAAGAAACCAGAAATCTCGAAACCATTCCGGTTGGCTCCCTGGGGATTATCCCGTTAAGGGGTTGCGAATCCCTTGCACAGAGAGTTGACCAGTATCTTGTAAGATGGCGCACCCAGCGCGAGAGCGAGCACAAAGACAGCCTTGCCTTTGCAGGCTACCAGCGTGACTCCTACATTTTAAAAAGCAAGGTGCCGCGTTTTGGTTCCGGCGAAGCCAAGGGCGTTATTCTGGAATCTGTCCGCGGTACGGATCTGTATCTGCTGGTTGACGTAACCAACTACAGCCAGACCTATTCCCTCTGCGGTCATGAAAACCATATGTCTCCTGACGATCATTATCAGGATCTGAAGCGTATCATCGCTGCTGTCGGCGGTAAAGCAAGAAGAATTACCGTTATCATGCCTTTCCTTTATGAAAGCCGCCAGCACAAGCGCACCGCACGGGAATCCTTAGACTGCGCACTCGCTCTGCAGGAGCTGGTAAAGATGGGCGTCGACAACATCATCACCTTTGATGCCCATGACCCGAGAGTCCAGAACTCCATCCCGTTAAACGGCTTCGAAACCGTTCAGGCTTCTTATCAGTTCATCAAAAACCTGCTGCGCACCGAGCCCGATCTGCAGATCGATTCCAACCACATGATGGTTATCAGCCCGGATGAAGGCGGTATGGGACGTGCAATTTACATTGCAAACGTACTCGGTCTGGATATGGGTATGTTCTATAAGAGAAGAGACTACACCAGAGTTGTTAACGGACGAAATCCGATCGTTGCTCACGAATTCCTGGGTACCAGCGTAGAAGGCAAGGACATGATCATCATCGATGACATGATTTCCTCCGGCGAAAGTGTACTCGAAGTTGCATCCGCATTAAAGCAGCGCGGTGCCCGTAAGATCTTCATCTGCACCACCTTCGGTCTGTTCACAAGCGGTATGGAGAAATTCGACAAGGCTTATGCATGCGGCAATATCAACCGTGTCCTGACCACCAACCTGATTTATCAGCCTGAAGAGCTGTTAAAGCGGGAGTGGTACGTCAACTGTGATATGAGCAAATACGTTGCTTATCTGATCGATACCTTGAACCATGATACTTCCATCAGCGATCTGCTCGATCCCAACGATAAGATCCAGGCTGCTGTCGCAAAGTATAAAAAAGGACTGGCTTTAGATAACGACGACTGAGCCAGATAAAAAATTGAGCTGAACAATATTGTTCAGCTCCTATTTTTTCTGTGCAAAATGTCTCTAAATGGAGGATTTATGAAAATCGTAGTAATTGACGGCCAAGGCGGCAGAATCGGCAGTCTTGTGACTGCCCGCCTCCGTAAAGAGCAGCTGCCCAACTGTGAACTGTATGCCATTGGCACCAACGCAACCGCAACCGCTGCCATGCTCAAAGCCGGGGCTGACTTCGGTGCAACCGGAGAAAATCCCGTGCTTGTTGCCTGCCGGGATGCGGATTTTATCATCGGTCCCCTCGGCATTTTGTCCGCAGACTCCCTGCTTGGGGAAGTGACGCCCGCCATGGCGGTCGCCGTCGGACAGAGCCATGCCCAGAAGCTTTTGCTTCCGGTCAACCGCTGCAACAACCACATCATCGGAACCGCCGATCTGTCCGTATCCCAGCTGATCGACGAAACGATCAAGTTTCTGAAAAAGAGTCTTTAAAGCAACAATAGAATGCACGCTCTGCGAGCATTCTATTGTCATGAATAAAAGTTACAGTTCACTCGTGGTTTTTGCGAATGGTGCGAGTGAACTGTAACATTTTTTCTTTTATCCCACAATTCTCCGAATTGTCAGAATCGGCTTATAATTCGCATATCCATACTTAATTCCTGTTCTCGCTGTGCTGGCATGCACGATTCGTCCGCCGCCCAGATACAGCGCCACATGGCCTGCATAGCAGACGATGTCGCCTGCCTGAGCAGCTTCATAGGAAACCTCGCGTCCTGCACTTCTCATAGCAGCAGAGTTTCTCGGCAGGCCGTATCCGTATTGCCTGTACACTGCCCAGATAAATCCGGAGCAGTCCGCACCGTTTGTCAGGCTCGTTCCGCCCGCTACATACGGGTTCCCGACGAACTGACAGGCATACGCCGCAATGTCGCTTCCGCTCGATCCGCTCGCAGGAGGAACGGTCTTTAAGCCGCCGCCCGAAGAACTGCCGGAGCTGCTGCCTGAGGAAGAGGAGCTGTCGGAGCTGCTTGATCGATTGGAGCTGCTGTCAGAAGAGCCGGAATCGCTGCTCTTTGCACCTTTTTCTTTCGCCTCGGCTTCCGCCTTTGCTTTTTCTTCCGCCGCTTTTTTCGCAGCCTCCTCGGCTTTCCGGCGCTCTTCCTCGGCCTTGATGATCGCGTTTTCTTCCTCATCCAGCCTTGCCAGCTCGGAATTCTGCTGTTTGATTAACGCTTTATATGCCGCAGCTTCCTGCTTCGCTTTCGCAATCTGCGCGTCGAAATCGTTCGACTGGGACTTTTTCTCATCGATCATCTGCTGCATGGAAGCCTGTTCCTCTTCCAGCTCATATTTCTGCGTTTCCAGGTCGCTCTTTTTATCTTCCAAATCGTTCTTTTTCTGTGCAACCTCTTCTTTAATCAGGATGTAGCGGTTGAGCATCTGTTTATCGTACTCATACAGCTTCTCCACATAATTCGCCTGATTGAGCATGCCGCTCCAGTTGGAGGCGTTGCTCAGGATCTCGATATAGCTGGTATCGCCCTTTTCATACAGGTAACGGAGACGCTTCTTCATTGCAAGATACTGTGCATCCTCCTGCGCCTTCGCCGCATCATAGTCCTCCTGCGCCTTTACGATCTGCTTTTCGGTATCGCTGATCTGATCCTGCATCAGACTTACGCTGGCGATGACCTCTACCAGCTGGGAATCCAGCTCCTGTATTTCTTCCTCCAAAGCGTCCTGCTGCCCTTCCAGACTGCTGACCTTGCTCTGGCTCTGCTTATACTGACTCTGCGTGCCCTGCTGCTCGCTCTTTTTCTGTTCTCGTTCCTGCTGAATTTCTTCCCGTGTCTTTGCCTGCACATAGACAGGCTGTATTCCGATCGCTGCCGCAAGCATAACTGCTGCTATTTTTTTCCAGTGATGATTTCGCATCCGTATCTTCCTTTTTCTGTATTCTGGTACAGCGTTTCGTAAATAACTATACCAATCGCGTAGGATGTGGATTCGAGTGTGCAGGTATAAAAACGCAGGCGTAGCGGGCTACGCCGAGGCTTTTATACCTGTGCAATCGGATTCACAGACAAGTGAGTGGTATAGTTATTTCGAAAACGATGTACTAGTATTTCCCTTAGAGCGTATAAAAAAGCGCTTATCAGAATTATTTTTTCAGACAACCGTAGCTGCCTGTCTTATCTTTCCCATTGAAATATTTCTTTGAAAATTCCTCCGCCGAACAGGGTCTGGAATAATAGTATCCCTGAAGCAATTCCGGCTTATAAGTCTGGACAACGGAAAGGATTTCCTCATTCTCCACACCTTCCACACAAACCTTTATTCTGGTCTGCTTACTCAGATTCATAATATATTCCAGAATCGCCTGATCCATCTCATCATCCTGAATGGAACTGACAAAAGTATGATCAATCTTGATCCACTGCGGTTTCAGCTTGCGAAGCAATGCAATGGAAGAGTACTCCGTGCCGAAATCATCCAGTGCCATATTGATCCCCATATTTTTAAAATATTCAAAATCATCCCGAAGACCGTTGGGATCCGATACCTTACAGCTCTCTGTAAGCTCCAGGATCAGCTGCTTCTCCGGTGTGCCGGATTTTTCCACGATCCGTGTCACCATTTCTCTGAAGCCTTCCTGAAGTATCTGGATATAAGAAACATTCACGGAAATTACAAAATCAGGATTCTCCATGCGCCACAGTGCCGCCTGGGCAAGTGCCTTATTCAAAAGCCACTCTCCCACCTGTCGGATGGTTCCGTCTTCCTCCAGGATCGGAATAAATTCCATTGGGGAAACCAGGGTTCCATCCGGCAGATAAAAACGCATCAGAGTCTCAGCACCATAAACATCCTGAGTCTCTCCGTTCACCAGAGGCTGATATACCAGTGCAAACCCTCTGCAATTATTGGCAACAGACTCACGGAGCACTTCCTGCAGTCGGAATTTCTCCACCGTTTTTCTGTGCATTTGTCCGGAAAACTGCGCAATGCTGCCACGTCCCACTTTCTTTGCCTGCTCAAGGGCGTATTCCACATTTGCATGCAAAGTCTCGAAATCCTCTGCATCCTGTGGAAAAAAGGCCACTCCGCAGGAAATTGTCAACTGGATCTCCAGATTCATCTCCCTGGGGACTTCCACTGAAAACTTCTGCATTTCCTTGTAGATCCGGTCAAGTGCATTCTCGGATTTCTCAGTGGTAATACAATAGAATTTACCTCCTGGTCCTCGATAAGAAATAACGCCCTCCAGGCTCTGACATTTCTGTCCCAGACGTTGCAGAACCTCATCTCCTACCAGATACCCAAGAATATCATTGATTCTCTGAAGTCTGTCCACATCAAAAAGAAGAACAGCACCTTCCATTCCATGACTGATAAATGCCGGAAGCTGCTTCTTCAGCTCATGAAACGTATATAAACCAGTGGGCTGGTCAAACTTGGCATTCACACCAAGATTCATCATCGTGCCAACAAAAAGGCCAAGGCTTCCATCCGCATTCCGCTCCACAATTCCCTGGCACCTTACCCATACATATTTCCCATATTTATTTAAAGCCCGGTATTCACAATTATGCCGGTTGCTTTTCCCCTCAAAAATACGGCCGATATCCTCCAGAAAAATATGCTGGTCTGCAGGATGAATATGCTGTACCCATTCCTTCGACGTATTCTCTATAAATTCTCCTGGCAGATTGAAGTAATCCACACTTGGCTTAGACCATCTGGAAAAATCGCGTTCCAGGTCTGCTATATAAATGTACATATTATCTGAAGTCTGAGACAGAGCATCAAATATATGGCTGTCAAGATTAGAGATATCTATCACACAAAATCACTGCCTTCCCTTTTCCCCTAATACGTCAATATTTTACCATATTTTGCACAATTCTGTCTACAGATTTTGACAATTCTGCACATAAAATGTTAAAAAAGTATAAACAGAAGAATAAATAATACAAACATTTTTATGATAATCTGTAATCATTCCGCAGGCGCCAGAGCCTGTCTGAAAAATCATTCCCGCAATCTGCACGCCCCACTTTGCAATATATTTTGCCGAATTCGACTGTTGTAGCCTAAAAAAGGTACCATATCTCCCATTTCAGGAAATACAGTACCTTTTACAGAAATGAATTTATTTTTTAATTACTTTACTGCCTCGAATGCTGCGTCCAGAGCCGCAATCAGGTCTTCCACTTTCTCAATACCGATGGAAAGACGGATTGTGTTTGGTTTGATTCCCTGGTCAAGAAGCTCTTCCTCTGTGCACTGGCTGTGTGTAGTTGTTGCAGGATGGATGACAAGGGATTTTACATCTGCAACATTTGCAAGCAATGAGAAGATTGCAAGGTTATCAATAAACTTCTGAGCGGTCTGCGCATCACCCTTGATCTCAAATGTAAAGATGGAACCGCCGCCGTTTGGAAGGTATTTCTTATAAAGATAATGGCTTGGCTCACTCTCCAGTGACGGATGATGAACAGCTTCTACCTGTGGATGTTTAGACAGGTAATCTACGATTTTCAGGGCGTTGCTTACGTGACGCTCCACTCTTAAGGAAAGAGTTTCCAGTCCCTGTAAGAACAAAAATGCATGGAATGGAGAAAGGGTAGCTCCTGTATCACGAAGGATAATTGCACGAATGTAAGTTACAAATGCTGCCGGAGCGGTTGCCTCTGCAAAGGAAATTCCATGATAGCTTGGGTTCGGCTCAGAAATCCACGGGAATTTGCCGGATGCTTTCCAGTCGAAGTTGCCGCTGTCTACGATCACGCCACCGATTGCAGTTCCATGGCCTCCGATGAATTTGGTTGCGGAATGAACGACGATATCTGCACCATACTCAATCGGGCGAACCAGGTAAGGAGTTGCAAATGTAGAATCAACTACAAGAGGAATGTTATGTTTGTGCGCAATTTTTGCAACTTCTTCAATATCAATCAGGTTGGAGTTCGGGTTTCCAAGTGTTTCAATAAAGATTGCTTTTGTGTTTTCCTGGATTGCAGCTTCGAAAGAGCCTTCTGCATCCGGATCTACAAATGTTGCGGTGATGCCGCTGGTCTGCGGAAGAGTATGTGCCAGAAGGTTGTATGTTCCGCCGTAGATGGTCTTGGAAGCTACAATGTGCTCACCTGTTTTTGCAAGTGCCTGGAATGTATAATTGATAGCTGCTGCACCGGAAGCAACTGCAAGCGCTGCAACTCCGCCTTCAAGAGCAGCAATTCTCTGCTCGAAAACATCCTCTGTAGGGTTGGTGCATGCTGTGAGTTATGGAACACATAAGATGTGGAAGCGTAGATTGGAACAGCTCTTGCATCTGTTACCGGATCTGCTTTCTCCTGTCCAATGTGTAACTGTTTTGTTTCAAATCCCCAGTTTTTAGAATCTCTGATATCTGCCATTTTTCTTTCCTCCGTATGTTTACTATTTTTCATCATTTTTTGTTAATGTTAGTTTTGTTATTGTTTTTGATGTTTTTCTTTGCTGTTGCTTTGTTTTTGTTGATGAATGCATAGTAACATACTGGGGATTATCTGTCTAATATGTAAAAATAATATCTGGTTATAGGTTCATTCTATAACCAGGTATTTGGGGAATTTTTCTTTGCATATTTCTTTACACTATTCAGAAACGCCTCATGTATCCTGTCATCCTCATCCAGTTCCGGATGAAATGCCAGTCCATACTGCTCTTTATACTTTACAGCTACAATATTTCCATCCACCTCAGCCAGTACTTCTGCGCCTTCTCCGCATTTCTCAATATAAGGGGCACGAATGAATGTCATGGGAACCTGACCGATTCCTTTCATTTCCCTGATGGTGTGAAAACTGCCAAGCTGTCTGCCGTAGGCATTTCTTTTTACTGTCACAGGCATGGTTCCGAAATACACATGCCCGTCATTAGAGAGGTGGTCAGCCAGAAGGATCACCCCCGCACAAGTGGCAAGCACTGGCATTCCAGCCTGGATTTTCTCTTTCAAAGGCTCAAACATTTCCAGCTCCCGAAGGAGTTTTCCCTGTACCGTACTCTCACCGCCTGGCAAAACCAGTCCGTCAAAACCTCCATCCAGGTCTTCTTTTTTCCGCAACTCCACGCACCGAGCACCCAGTTTTTCCAGTTTGCTCTTATGTTCTGCAAAAGCTCCCTGCACAGCAAGGATTCCGATTTTCATCTTATTTGCCCCTCTCTGCCATCAGAAGCTGGATTTCCTGCTCATTGATTCCGACCATAGCTTCACCAAGGTCTTCGGAAAGCTCTGCAAGCATTTTGGAATCCTGATAGTTGGTGACCGCTTTTACAATAGCTGCTGCACGCTTCTTCGGATCACCGGATTTGAAAATACCAGAGCCCACAAACACACCTTCTGCGCCAAGCTGCATCATAAGTGCCGCATCTGCAGGAGTCGCAACACCGCCTGCTGCAAAGTTTACCACTGGAAGTCTTCCGTTTTTGTGTACATACTCAACCAGCTCATATGGCACACGCAGGTTCTTTGCTTCTTCAAAAAGCTCATCCTCACGCATGGAAACCACTTTCCCGATTTCGCTGTTCATCATGCGCATGTGGTGCACCGCCTGTACCACATCGCCGGTTCCTGGTTCGCCTTTTGTACGAATCATGGAAGCACCTTCTGCGATTCGCCTTAAAGCTTCCCCTAAATCTTTGGCTCCGCATACAAATGGCACTTTAAACTGACGCTTGTCAATATGGTAAACATCATCTGCCGGGGAAAGCACCTCGCTCTCATCAATATAATCAATCTCAATTGCTTCCAGAATCTGCGCTTCTACAAAATGTCCGATACGACATTTCGCCATAACCGGAATGGAGACTGCCTCCTGGATTCCTTTGATCATTTTGGGGTCGCTCATCCTGGAAACACCGCCTGCTGCACGAATATCTGCCGGAATCCTCTCCAGCGCCATAACCGCACAGGCACCGGCAGCCTCTGCGATCTTAGCCTGCTCCGGGGTGGTGACATCCATGATCACACCGCCCTTTAACATCTGTGCCAGTTCTTTGTTCAGCTTGTATCTCTCGTTTACTGCTGTCATAATAAGTTCCTCCGTGTCTGATAAATTTTAGTTCCTGTTTTGGCTTTACTTTTGCTCTGCCTCACAGTATACTGGTAAAGTGACTATAAAAAAATTGCCAAAACAAATATATTCAGTAAGGTCAGATGAAAGGGGAACGGTTGAATGCTGACGTATAATTTTTCCAATATAGGGTCAGATTCCCTGTATGAATATTTATATAAATGTATTAAAAACGACATATTACTGGGAAATATCCATCCGGGAGAGAAGCTGCCGTCGAAACGGACGTTCGCGAAAAATCTGGGTATCAGCGTCATTACCGTCGAGAATGCCTATGCGCAGCTTGTTGCGG
>ENA-ORLY01001289-ORLY01001289.1-human-gut-metagenome-genome-assembly--contig:-NODE-1289-length-30734-cov-41.288156_pt1 | contig 30734 bp, 27 predicted proteins | sample MGYA00243071_ERZ508832 | MGnify/ENA primary metagenome ERZ508832 (study PRJEB26277, sample SAMN04329777) | human gut metagenome | biome: human-associated habitat | host: Homo sapiens | place: USA... | reverse complement strand
AGCGCAAATTACATCTTTTAGCCCCAATGGAAGTATTCAACGCAGCTCCAATGGCTGCATGATTAAGATTAAGGTACAGTTAGATTTTTTATGATATTTATTTGTCTGTATTAACAAATCCGCACCAGACTCCCCGCCTTCTACTCCCATACCTGCCGTGCCGCCAGTCATTTCTACTATGTTGTTATTGGCATTTCCATAATACGTACTGCCGCCTCTGACGAGGTAGTCGATCTGGACCTCATCGCTGACGTATACTTCATTGGCGATGGCATCGCCTGTGGCATAATAGTTGACCCTGCCGCCGCTCAGATTTCTCACCTCACCGCCGTTCATCGTTACGATATTTTTTGTGGCGCCTTCGGTCTCGACACGGGTTCCTCCATTTGCCTCATATTCAACCTTTCCATCAATCAGGCCGCCGGCTGCTTCCATATAGATGGTGCCGCCCGTGATGGTCAGCTCGTTGCTTTCTACCTTGCTGCCGTCCTGATCCGATAATCCGCCGACGGCATAGTTCATCGTGCCGCCTTCCACTTTAACCTTGTTGGACAAAGCGGTGCCCGTATGGGTGAATCCGCCGATCGCATAACCGGTGTCTTCGTTATCCTTCTCTCCAATCGTTGAATTGTCTTGGATGCTGAGTTCATTGTTTGATGCGCCTGTCTCTCCATCGCCGCCAAAGACACTCGTTCCGATCGTATTTGTGCCCGTCAGGAACACCTGATTTCCTGAAGCGGAAGACTCCCAGGCATACCCGCCCATGACATTTTCATACGTGGTGGTGCTGCCCACGATTTTCACAACATTGTTATTGGCCATACCCTTTGCAGAAACGCCGCCAAAGACAGCACCAAACTGCTCTGTTTCTTCACCGATTGCAGCACCGTAGATTGTCACCTGATTCAGGGCAGCCTCGCCCGTCCCCAAAGTGCGTCCCCCTGTCACGCCCCTGATTACAGTGCCGCCCGCCATATTGACAACGTTTTCCTTCGCATTACCGTCGTAGGAAACACCGCCCGTGACTGCGCCGGCGACCTTAGCTGTGTCGAGCACATCCACTGTATTTGTCAGGGCATTTCCCGCGCCTTCTACCGCAACCCCGCCAGTCGCGTTTCCGGAAATATCTGCGCCGGTGTCAAGCGTCAGTATATTGCTTACCGCATTATCCCCTTCGTTCTCTGCCACGCCGGCAGAAACATTTCCTTCCACCGTCGTATTGACCTTTTTCGCCGGATTCGTCACATCCGCTGCCCATGATAAAGGTGCACTGAAACTTCCCAAAGCTGCCAGTATAGACAGACTGAGTAAAATCTTCCCTTTTTTCATTTTTCCCACCTCGATATAAAACTCCCAAATTTCATACCTTCTATTCTTTAATCATACCAAGCGCCAGACCGCTCGCATATTATCCGAAAGTATACTTATATAAGGAAAAAATAAGGAAATGAGAGAAGGAAATGATAGAAACTGGGCAGATGGGAGATGCTCTTGGGAAATAGGAAGGAGAATTAAAACCAATAGACGACCTCGCTAACGCTCGAAGAACCTTTTTAGATTTTAAAGCCCAATGAATAATCAACCCTATCCGCCCGGCATCAGATTTTGGGGCCGGGCACCTTCCCCGTCTGGGAAGGCAAGTGTTAGCGGCGCTTCAATGCTCGGACTGTTACCGCCTTCAAAAGTCAGCGCTCTGTACAGCGAGGGACGAGTTCGGGTGCTCTTTCCGCGAATGTGTTGCACTTTTATTGGCGATTTCTCCTTGTATTTCGTGGTTTATGGACAATATGTCCTGTTTCTTCACGTTACCAAAGTAAAGTAAGAAAAAGCAGATGATTTCAGCGGAAATCATGCTATAATTGTTATACATCTATATGTTTTACGGCATGTGCCGCGCATACGCGCAGTCTCCTTTCGTATGAAACCGGACCCCTGCGCTTAGAAAAAGGAGGAGTCCCCATGGCATTAAAAGAATTCGAATTCGGCTTCGGCCAAACTACTCAGAAAGTCATGCTCCCTGAAGAACATATTTCCGATGTTCTTGAAGGAAATCCCACGCCCGCTTGCGACGTGGAAGAAGCCACACTGGAATGCATGCGCCATCCGATCGGCAGCCGCCCGCTGCAGGAAATCGTCAGAAAGGGCGACAAAGTCTGCATTGTATGCGCTGATATTACCCGTACATGGAACCATTCTGATCAGTTCGTCATCCATATCGTCAATGAACTGAACCGCGCAGAGATCCCGGACAGCGATATCTGCATCCTCTTTGCCCAGGGCACTCACAGAGCGCAGACACCGGAAGAAGATATCCGCGTCGTCGGCAAGGAAGTCGCTTCCCGTATCAAGTTGTACCAGCATGACTGCAAAAACAAGGACGAACTCGTCCATGTCGGCGATACGAAGCTGGGCACTCCTGTCTGGATCAATAAGCATGCAGTCGATGCTGACAAGGTCATCGTCGTCGACGGCATCACCACCCACCTCTTCGCAGGCTACGGCGGCGGCAGAAAGCTGATTCTCCCGGGCGTTGCCGGTGATGAATCCATTCAGATCAATCACTGCAATGCGCTGGGCGCTGAATTCGGCAGCGGCATCAACCCGGCTACCCGTTCCACGCTCCTTGATCACAACCCGGTTTCCGATGATATGCAGGAAGCTTCCGATATGATCAAACCGTGCTTCCTCGTTCATTCCATCGTGAATGCAGACGGCCAGATCTGCCGCATGGTCGGCGGCGATCCTTATGAAGCATGGCTCGAAGGCACCAAGCTCGTATACCGCATCCAGAAGGTCCCGATGAAGCAGGAAGCGGATGTAGGCTTCGCTTGCGCTGGCGGATATCCGAAGGACGTATCCCTCTACCAGGGCAGCAAGTGCTATGATCCGGCTGACGTCGCTGTCAAGGACGGCGGCATCATCATCGCCATCATGGAAGCCAGCGACATCCAGGAACCGCCGGCATACCTGAACAGTTTCCAGTATGAAACAGAAGCTGACATGGAAAGAGCACTGCGCCATCATTTCACCATTCCATTCTTCGTCGCATTCAACCTCTTCTGCATGACCCACCGCTACACGATTTACCTCGTCACGAAGCCGGAAAACTTCGAAGCAATCCGCAAGACGAACCAGATCCCGGTAGCAACGGTTGAAGAAGCATGGGCACTCGCTCAGAAGCAGCTGGAAAAGGAAGGCAAGACCGATTACACCATCAACGTCATGCCGCACTGCGCATCTATCGTCCCCTACCTGAAAGGCTAATAATAAGGGAAATCAAAATCCGGAATAAAAAGCAGGATACCCCGCAGGCATCCTGCTTTTTATGTTTTTTGAAAAAAATCGATAGATGTTTATTAATATATAATTAGCATATCTTGTTTTCTTACTTATTCCTGCACTTTTCAAGTAAGGCAACGAGATGTATCATATATAGGTTAAGCATCGTTTTAATATAATTATTTAAAGCAGAGAGGTCTATGACTGTGAATCGCCTTTTCAATAATCCATTTAAATTCATTACATTAAATACCTTGATTTTTATTTGTTTTGAGTTTTTGTTTACAACCTTCCTGACTAACCAACTGTCTTTGCCTGTGGAACGCAAAAGTATTATTCTATCTGCTCTTACAGCTGCCCTTATAGCTGGATTGTACCCCCCCGAAAAATTATATTCCTATGGATACCTCCTCTTTTAGCAATTACCTCCATTACCGTAAAATCCATATCTGGTGAATCTCTTTCCCCTGCCGACTGTTATCAGTATATTGGCCTTTTTATGGGTATATATGGGATAATTACTTTCATATATCAATGGATATCTAAACCAACTATTAGAAAAATATATCTACCTGTTACATTCTTTCTTTACTTAATTCCTACCATCTTAATTTGGTTTTACTATAGTGCATCAGGAAACTGGCCACACCCGGACACCTTAATGGCACTTCTTCAAACAAACAGCAATGAAGCATGGAGCTACTTCAAAGACCATACAAGTATAGTTTCCATGTTCTCCATACTGGTTTCTATACTATTTTTTATATTATTTGTCCGGTCTTTTTATAAACAGATTCTCCCCTCAATAATCAAACAGAGAAAAAACAAATATTTTTATATTGGGTGCTGCCTCATTGCTTTATCCTCAGGATATTTGATTGTTCATAATATAAAACAAAATCCTTTAGGTCAGCTTTTTGCAGGAACGGTCAGATACATGAACAGATACAATGCCTTTGCAGAGAATAAGAAAAAACGGGCATCCATGATTAACCAGAATTTATCCTTTTCAGAAAATAATAAAAAAGGAATTTATGTATTAGTCATCGGAGAATCGCAGAATCGTCTCCATATGAGTGTATATGGATATGGCAGGGAAACAACCCCATGGCTTAACCAACAACATAATGAAAATCCTGATTTTTTACTATTCACTCAAGCCTATTCCTGTCATACCCATACCGTACCAACCTTAACTTATGCCTTAACTGCTAAAAACCAGTACAATGAAATATCTTTGGAAAATGCAGTCTCTATCATCGAAATGGCAAAAGCCGCCGGCTACCATACTGCCTGGATTTCTAACCAGGTGCAGTATAGTGCCTGGGATACCCCGATTACAGTCATTGCTTCAGAAGCAGAACAGCAGATATGGCTTAATAAAAATGTGGGAGAAACTACAAAAACAAATTTTTATGATGAAAAAGTAGTCAATGGGCTGCAAAATATAAAGAAATATGACAAAATGCTTATTGTCATTCATCTTATGGGCAATCATGGCAGCTACGCAGACCGCTATCCACACCAATTCGCAAAGTTCCAAGGAAGAGGAAAACAAATCGATGCTTACGATAACAGTATCTTATACAATGATTATGTAGTTTCAAAAATTTATGACTCTGCCTCCAAACTCCCGTATTTCCAAAGTTTAATTTACTTCTCAGACCATACAGATGCGGTAGACCAGGGACTGGCTCATGATTCCGGAAATTTTGTGTATCCTATGACTTACATTCCCATGTATATGTTCTTTTCGCCAGATTATAAAGCCGAGCATGAGACAACATTTAATAATCTAAAATTCCATCAAGCTGCTGTCTTCACAAACGACTTGATTTTTAATACCATTTTAGGCGTCATGAATATCAAATTCCCACCCATATATGAAGAGAAAAATGATTTCACGTCCAATAAGTACGACGATACACCTACCAGATTCAAGACATTATACGGAGCTAAAGTTATTCAGCCATATCCTAACAACAATGCCTAGCCTTAGTTCTTTCTTAACTGATTGCCTGTTAAAGTAGTTGTTAGTTGTTTGTATTTGAGGAGCACGGTTTTTCATTGACAGAACCGCCATTTCTGACTATAGTAAAATGTGTAAATAAGAAAGGGGAACGCCATGCTTCGAGCTTACAAACATAATGAAAACCACATACTCTGCGAGATACCGCTGGAGCAGCTGGAAAAGGGCTCCTGGATCAACTGCGCCGCCCCCGATACGGCGGAACTGACTAAACTGAACGAACTCACCGGCATTCCCGTAGACTCCCTGCAGACCGCACTGGATAGAGAAGAACGGTCCCACGTGGAACTGGAAGACGACTACATCTTCGTCGTTGTCAATACGCCGGTGGTCCTGGAAACAGACGCCTACGACGCCTTGCCGCTGGGCATCTTCATTACCCCCCCAGTTCTTCGTCACCGTATGCCTGGAAACAAACACAGTAATCCAGAAATTTCTGAATAACTCCTTCACCAGCTTCCAGACCTACAAGAAGACACGTTTCCTCTTCCAGATCCTCTCCCAGGCATCTTCTTCCTTCCTGTTCTACCTGCAGCAGATCTACAAACAGACCGACGTCATCGAGACCCAGGTCCGCAAATCTTTGCAGAACAAGGAACTCTTACGCCTCCTCGAACTCCAGAAATCTCTGACGTACTTCAACTTCGCCCTTCATGCGAATGAAAACGTCATGGAACGCCTGATGCGCCTCAGGAACAGCCCTCTTCACTCCCTCCTCAAGATGTATGAGGAAGACGAAGACCTCCTCGAAGACGTCATCATCGAAAATAAGCAGGCATTGGAAATGGCCGAGATCTACACGAACATTCTGATGTCCATGATGGACTCATTCTCCTCCATCATCTCCAACCGCCTGTCCCAGATCATGAAATTCCTGACCTCGGTCACGATCATCCTCGCGACCCCGACCTTGATCTACTCCCTCTGGGGCATCAACGTCCCCGTCCCCTTCGAGAGCTCGCCCTTCGGCTTCGTGGAAGTCACCCTCCTGGGCGTAGCCGTGACCGTTGCCGTCACCTTCGTCCTCTGGAAAAAGAACATGCTGTAAGCGAATAAATCATCCCGCGATTGCGGGATTTTTTTGTGGGGGAATGGTGTATAGTAAAGGAAAAGCGAAAGAAGGGAAAATCATGAAAACATACGACATGCGCTTTGACGCAGAGACCATGGCCATGCTGCAGAACCTGAAAGGCAGCGTTCTCAAGAGCATCCGCTCCGATGCCGAGGCCCTGCCATCTTCCGCCTATGGCATCGCAGAAATCATCACCAGCCGCGGCGCGTACGCACTGACCAGCACCATCGAAGTGGCCGATTACTTCGGCGCCCTCGAAGACGTCGCCATGTTCCGGCTCTTTCCCTCCACCGGTAATATGCCCTCCAGGCTCATGAACACAGACATGACAAACATCCCCGTCGAAGAAATGATTCAGGAAATCCAGATCGTCAACGAACATCAGGAACTTTTCCATCTGGGCGTGAAAACCTACGACGTACAAGTCACACGCGGGATTATCTTCCTCCTGCAGAACGGAGGGGAAATCTCCTTCGAGAAAAACATATGGTTCTCCGAAATGATCTCCATCCACAAAGGAACCCCTCTCACAAACCAATTCATCCCCATCAGCGAATTCGAAGAAGACTGGACCGATGACTACGTGGGAAAATGCGAGAGAGGAACGATAAAGATTTGAGGGAGTGAGTGAAGAAAACCATACAACCAGACTAACGTCTGTCCGAAATACAACTCATCCGTCGGCTCCGCCGACACCTTCCCTTCCAGGGCAAGGTCAAGTTCAAAACCATACAACCTCGCTTCGCTCGTCGGAACATTTTTAGATTTTAAAGCCCAATGAATAATCAACCCTATCCGCCCGGCATCAGTATTTGGGCCGGGCACCTTCCCCGTCTGGGAAGGCGAGACCCACCCAAAAAGGAGCCATTGGAATGACTGCTCATTTCCAATGGCTCCTTTTTTAATTTTTTTAATTTATTTGCTTTCTTTCTTTATTCTTCTACGTATGGTACGATGGCGCTTCCCTGGGGGATGACGTTGATGGTGTAGTCTTCTTTTCCTTCTTCAGCGAGCTGTTTCTTGGCGAGTTCCCATGCTTCTTCCACGGTGGCAACCGGGATCTGGTGGGTTCTTTCGCGGAGGATGTCGAAGTTCTCGGGCCTGGTAACGATGTAGACGGTGTGTGTCATGGCTGTGATGAGGTTTTCGAAGGCGACGAAGAGGGGGATGGTGAAGCAGGCTCTGAGGCCTTCTTCCATTTCTGTGAGGTTCTTGTATTTGAAGCTGCCGAGGTAGGCCGGTGGTTCCTGGACGTCTTCGGCTTCGATCATGGTGATGATGATGCCGCCTTTTTTGGTGGCGATTTCGGCGGTGGTGTAGCACTTGGTGCCCTGGTAGAGGTTGGTGTCTTTCGGGTAGCCGCCTGCGGAGACGATGGTGACGTCGGTCTGGGCTTTCATCCGTACTTTCTGCATACGGTAGATTTCACGGGTACCTTCGAGCCATGCTTTGTAGGGGTCGCCTCCAACCATGGAGGAGATTTCCCCTTCTGCATTGATGACGGAGTGGACGAGGAAGCATGGTGCGATCATGTCGCAGGCTTCCTGCATGTCTTCGGAGACGGGGTTTCCTGCGATTTTGAGGAGGGCTGCGTCCGGGTTCAGGCCGCTTCCGACTGTGGGTCCCAATGCGTGGCAGTGGTTCTGCTGGACGGTTTCGAAGCCGGCTACGCCCGGGAGGATGAGTTTCCTTCCGCCGCCAAAGCCTGCCATGTCGTGGGTGGAGATGGCGTTGATGAGGATGACTTTGTCAGCTTCGACGACGCGGGTGTCGATCCATACGTCAGTGCCTCTTGTCGTGGTGCCGACGTGGGTCAGCATGGATTTGTCGGTGGAGACGTGCTGGTACATTTTAATGCGGGAAGCGACTTCCTCGCCCACGCAGGTGACGTTTTCCTCGTCGGTGTGGACGCGGTGGGTGCCCTGTGCGAAGACGATGTAGATGTCGTCGTCCGGGATGCCGGCGTCGTTCAGTTCGTTGACGACGTGGACGGTGAATTCGGAAGCGCGGTTCCATGCGCGGGTGATGTCAGCGACGACGAGGCAGACCTTGTCGCCTTTCTTCACGAGGTCGCGGAGAGGCTCAGCGCCGATCGGATGACGCATGCATTCGATGGTGGCTTCTTTCACGTCGCAGGCGGGCGTCGGTACGCCTTCGAGGACGTCAGAGATATGTTCTTCCGGCAGCATGACGGACTGCGTGCCGTGGCCGTAGGCGAGTTTAAATTCTTTCAGGGACATAGGTCATCCTCCTTACTACACTACAGGGAAATTTTCTTTCATTATACTCCAAAAAGGAGGAGGAACAATCGAATTTCTTAGAAATCTTCGAATTTCCTATTTCCCGTACTTTCCGTAGAAGATATCCAGCACTTTGTCCATGTCGGCTGCGGAAATCTGGCCGGGCGCAGAGGGCTTTTTCCCGGAGGCGAAGGTAAGCGGTGCGCCGAGGAAATTGCCTGCGGTGCGCGTCAGGACGCCGTCTTTCCCCATGCCGATGACGATGACGGGATTGTCCGGGAATTCTTCCTGCGCTTCAGCGGCGGCGTACATGACAAGGGCAGCTTCCTTCGGATGCTCGACGATGGTGGCGACCTTCAGGATGTCGGCGTCCATGGCCTGCATGTTTTCAATGACGTCGATGATTTCACGGACGCCCATCACTCTTCCGAAGGAGTGCCAGCTCATGACGACAGGCATGTCGGCGCGCTTAGCTTCGCGGATCATTTCGTACGTGTCGAAGACTTCCTGGCCGTATTCGATGTCGACGGCGTCTCCCAGGTGCTCCTTCGTGATGAAGGAAAGGAGGTCGATGTACTCGGCTTCTGTGAAATCGCGGGCGCCTCCCTGCGGTTCGCTTCTGACGGTCGTGAGAACCGGGGCATCGGGAAATACGCTTCTGATGGCTTCATACCCTTCCTTCAGATTCTTTTCCATCTGGAAATTTTGACTCGCTGCCAGGTAGTCGACGCGCCATTCGAGAAGGTCGAAAGGGGTACCGGCAAGGTCCTTGCACTCCAGAGCGAGAAGCTCGGTGCTGTCTGAAACGAGGGGAATGCAGATTTTCGGTCGTCCTTCCCCGATGGCAGTCGTTCTGATTTTTATCATACTTCGCCTCACTTTCCATGACGGAGACCGGCTTTCCAGCCGCGGTCTTCGTGGTTCAAAAGTTCACATCCGTCCTCCGTGACGAGGACGAGGTTTTCAATCCGGACGCCGAAGCGGCCCGGAAGGTAAATGCCCGGTTCAATGGAAAAGATCATGCCGGGCTTGGCAGCAAGAGGAGAATTCGGGCTGACTTCGCCTGCTTCATGCTCCCGGATGCCGATGAAATGGCCAAGGCGGTGCGTGAAGTATAGACCGTAGCCGACTTCTGCGATGCAGTCCCTGGCCGCCTTGTCGATGTCCTTCAGAAGGACGCCCGGGCGGATCAGCGCTTCGGCGCGAAGGCCCGCTTCCCTCACGGTGTCATGGACTTTCTTTCCCTCCTCCGTTGGTTCTCCCGTGAAGTACGTCCTTGTCATGTCGGAGCAGTAATGGTCCTTCTTGCAGCCGATGTCAAAGAGGACGGAGTCGCCTGGGGCAAGTTTCGTGTCGTCGGGCGAATGGTGCGGGTCGGCGCCGTGCGCACCGAAGGAAACGATCGGCGGGAAGGAGAATCCTTCAGCGCCCTCTTCCTTGTAAATCTTCCGAAGCTCTTCGGCGCATTCCTTTTCCGTGACACCCGGGTAGAGGAAATCACGGATGCGTCGGACAGCGCGGTCATTGATGAGGGAAGCTGCCTTCATGCGGCGGATTTCCTCCTCATCCTTCACAGCGCGGAGCGCGTCGATGAGCGGCGAGCCGTTCACGAATGTCCGATTTCCTCCCCTTCCCATCAGGTCGAGGAGAAAGGCCGAGTGCCATACGCCATCGACCCCTGTCCTGCCATCTGCGAGAAGGCTGGCGAGAAGTCCGATGCCGTCCTCGCCGTCCTCGAAAGGATGGGCAGCGATGCCATTGCTCTTCAGCGGGAAAAGGCGGTTCCTTACCCAGTACGGATCAGAATCCGCCGGGATGACGAGCACGGTCAGGCGCTCACCGGGATGGATTTCCTCTTCCGTCAGGTACCAGAGCGCTGCCGCATCTGAAACGATGATCTGGGAAAGGCCTGCTTTCCTCACGGCCTCAGATGCGCGGGCGAGCCTTTCCTTATTATATTTTTCCATAATGTCCCCTTCTTTCAAGACCCATTTCCTACATTATAATCCCATCAGTAGCCGCGGATCTGCTTTTCTCCTGACATGTCGAAAATCGGGCCGTAGGCGGCATTCGCGAGCGCCCTCACGGCATAGACGGCGTTCTGGGACGCGGCATAAATGTAGCGGTCGTCGACCGGGACGATATGCTTGGCCGCTCTCATCTGCGCGATGGCGGGGTTTGCAAGGAAACTGTCGCGGTAGCGGGAGGCCCTTGTCGTATCGGACTCGCGGTCCGTCGAGACGAAGAACATGTCCGGATCCACCTTCACGATCTGCTCGGGGGAAATCATCTGTCCGTTCGAAACGCCGGCAAGTCCGATCGCATTCTCGAGCCTGGCGCGGGTGAGGAGCTCATTGAACATCGAGCCAGGGCCGCCGTAGCGCGTCATCTGGGAAACGAGGAAGACGACGGGTTTCTTTCCTTTCTCCTCGGACAGACGTTTGTCCGACTCTGTGAGCATTTCATCCATCTTCGCGACGACCTTCTCGCCTCTTTCCTTTTCACCCGTAGCAGCGGCGATGATGCGGATGTCGCTTTCCACCTCTTCAATCGAGCGCGGCCCCTTGATGACGACGACGGGGATGCCCATATTCCGGTAGAGGTCGAGCTGCTCGCCCTTCGTGTACGTGGAGGCGATGATGAGGTCCGGCTTGGCCTCGGTCACAAGCTCCATCGAGAGCCCCATGAGCGGCACCGTCATCTTGATATTCTTCGTGTCATTGGCGATATAGGAAATGGCGGGATCCCTGTCCGCTTCCGTCGCAGCGATCAGCTTGTCCGGCGTGACGACGCCAAGGAGCATAGTGTCGATTGAAGCGCTGTTGCCCATGATGCGCTCCGGTTTCTTCGGGATCTTCACTTCCCTGCCCGTCGCATCCGTCACCGTGTATCCGGCGCCCGTGTCCGTGCTGACGCTCTTGATTCCGCAGCCGCCGATAAAAATTGAAGCCGCCAGAAGGAGCACCGCCCCTGCCATGATTTTCTTCTTCATAAGTCCTCCTCTCTTCATTTGCCTTTCATTGTACACAGAATAACACAAAATGAGAATTCATGCTTTCTTTATTAAAGGGTGTCTTTCTTTTTATTAATATTTTATTTGTTAATTCTTTTATTTTATAAGAATTGCGAGTATAATACTTTTAGTAATTTCAATATGTACGCAGGAAAAGGTCCTTCGAAGGGCAATAGAGAAGCGCGGTGAGGAGATCCGGGAAGGTCTCCGATTCCGCCACGGTCCCGCCGCTGTGACGCTGAGCCGACCCCAAGAAGCCACTGGATGAATCCGGGAAGGCGGGGAAAGCGAGGAAGCGAAGTCAGAAGAACTGCCTTTTCATGCGTGAGATCCCGATGGGATGCGTCTCTCTGCGACCGACAGACGCGCATCCTGCCGGGCTATTTTCAAGCCCCTAAAAACAGGGAAACACAGGGAGGATTTTATGAAAAAGAAGTACATCGCAGCATCACTGGCCGCTCTTTGCGCAGCAGGAGGAGCCATGACCGTCCATGCAGAGGACATGCCGGTCTACACCTTGGACCAGGTCGTCGTCACGGCCAACCGTGAACCGGAAAAGGTCATCGATTCGAATGCCGACATTTCCGTCGTCACCGCCAAGGACATTGAAGCTAACCATTACAAATCCGTTGCCGATGCTGTGAAGCAGGTACCGGGCGTCGTTATCGCGACGAGAGGCTCTTCCAGCCAGACCTATTTCTCCGATCCGATTACAATCAACGGATCGACCAACGTCGTCGTCATGGTCGACGGCATGCGCGTCAACACGAACGGCCTCATGGGCACTCATTCGCAGCTGGGCATTCTGACCAATATGGATTCGGTCGATCATATTGAAGTCCTGAAGGGCTCTGCTTCCACGCTCTACGGCTCCGATGCTGCTGGCGGCGTCATCAACATCATCACGAAGAAACCGACGGACGGCGAAGTCCATACGACCCTCGACCTCTCCCGCGCAAGCTTTGACGGCGAGAAGTACGGCCTTTACAACGAAGGAAATAAGGACGGTTTCTTCTGGACCATCGAAGCAAATAAACAGATCCAGGGCAATTTCAAGGACGGCTGGGGACGCCATGTCATCAACCATCTCAATGCAGAATCCTTCGCAGGCAAGATCGGCTATGACCTGGGCAATGACTCTTCCGTCACATTATCCTATGAAAAATACAATGCCGACTACACCCGTCCTGACTATGGATCCAATGATCCGACAAAAGACTTTGGCAAGAAGGACAGTGACCGCATCGCACTCCAGTACAATGCGCGCATCAATGACCGCCTGACCAACCGCCTCTCCATGTACCAGAACCGTTATCATCTCCAGGATGACTACAATAATGCAGGCAGCTCTGGTACTACAGACCTCCGCCTCAAGACACGCGGTATTTCCGATCAGCTCACCTACACCATGGAAGGCCAGACCATCATCGGCGGCTTCGACCTCTACCAGGATTCCGTTCCTTACTATGCGGAAGTTGCCGGCATGCAGGGCAAGCATGCGACAAACCTTGGCTTCTACGTACAGGACAAGTGGGACATCAATGACCGCTGGAACGTCACCCCTGGCGTACGCGTCGAACACAATACGGACTACGGCACCCACACCACACCGAGCCTTACCGTCGGCTACAAGATCAGCGACAACACGAACTACTATGCAAGCTACAAGAAGTTCTTCAACGCACCGAGCCTCATGCAGATTTACTATGATAATTATCATACTATACCTAACCCGGACCTCGATCCGGAAGAAGGCTACACCGTTGAGCTCGGCGCCAACCATATCTTCGACGATACCCTGTCCGGAAACATCAGCGTATACCGCCAGTTTGCCAAGAATCTCATCTCCTGGGGTTATTCCAGTAAGGGCACCCAATACCTCAATACAGGAAAGACCATCAATACCGGCGTGAACATGTCCCTCACGAAGAAATTCTCCGATCATCTCTCCGGCACCCTGGGCTACAGCTACTTCGATGGAGACATCAGAAACGATTCCCGCGTTTACATGCCGAAGCATGAACTGAATGTAGGCCTGAATTACACCGATAAGAAATTCGATGCATACATCAATGGCCGCGGCGTCATGGACCGCTATACATCCACAAAGAGCTCTTACGGAGTCAGTGAAAGCAAAACGATGAAGGATTACTCCAGCTTCTGGGTATGGGATATCGGCGCTGACTACAAGATCACCAAGGAAGCTGCCATCTATGCCCGCGTGAACAACGTCTTCGACCAGTTCTACACGAACATCGGCTCTTCCTCTCCCAGCTACGGTCCGTCCGGCACCTGGTTCGCAGCTCCTGGAAGAAACTACGAAGTCGGCATGCAGTACCGCTTCTAATCCCTTTCTAATTTCATTTCCTTAAAAAGGTCTTGCAATCCAAGTGGAAAAAGTATAAGATAGTTGGGATAAAATTTTACAGTCGCTTAGAAAACACGGAAGGAGGCTCTTCAGATCACACTGAAGGCCTCCTTTTTTCTGAGCCAGTATTCCTGACGGAGGGATCTATTCATGGAAAAACACATCATAGAAGTAGATGAGAGGCTGCCTCTGCTTCCTACCATTCCACTCAGCCTGCAGCACCTATTTGCCATGTTCGGTTCGACCGTCCTCGTCCCGTTCCTCTTGAACGTCGACCCCGCGACCTGCCTTTTCATGAACGGCATCGGCACACTGATTTACCTCACCATCTGCAAATGGAGACTTCCGGCTTACCTCGGCTCCTCCTTCGCTTTCATTTCGCCAGTCCTCGCCGTCACCTCGACCGCAGGCATGTCCTACGCAGACGCGCAGGGAGGCTTCATCGCCTTCGGCCTGTGCTTCATGCTCCTCGCCTTCATCGTCAAGAAAGCAGGCGTCGAATGGATAGACGTCCTCTTCCCTCCGGCAGCCATGGGCTCCATCGTAGCCATCATCGGCCTTGAACTCGCCCCGCTTGCCATGAGCATGTCCGGCTTCATCGGAGACCCTCAGGGCATGAGCGCAAGTACAGCCATCATTATTTCCATGTTCACCCTGATCGTCACCATCCTCGCTACCGTCCTTGGCCGCGGATTCATCGCCATCATCCCGATCCTGATTGGCGTCATTGCCGGCTACCTCCTCTCGATCGCCATGGGCGTCGTTGACTTCACCCACATCGAAGAAGTCGCATGGTTCGCACCGCCGACCTTCTATGCGCCGGCCTTCAACTTCTCCGCCATCATGATGATCCTCCCGGCCATCTTCGTCGTATTCGCCGAACACCTGGGCCACCTCTTCGTCACCAGCGACATCGTAGGCCGAGACCTCATCAAAGACCCGGGTCTCCACAGATCCCTCTTCGCAGACGGCCTCTCCAACATGATCTCCGGCTTCGTCGGCTCCACCCCGAACACCACCTACGGTGAAAACATGGGTGTCATGGCCATGACCGGCGTCTACAGCACCTGGGTCATCGGAGGCGCAGCCGTCTTCGCCATCATCTTCTCCTTCATAGGAAAAATAGCAGCCATCATCCACGCCATCCCCACCCCCGTCATGGGCGGCGTCTGCATCCTCCTCTTCGGCTTCATCGCAGCATCCGGCATCCGCATGCTCATCGAAAAGAAAGTCGACTACACCAAATCCAGAAACCTCATCCTGACAGCAGTCACCATGATCAGCGGCCTCTCCGGCGCCACCGTAGGCATCGGACCCATCCAGCTCAAAGGCATGGGCCTCGCCACCGTAGTAGCCATGATCGTCTCCCTCTGCTTCCTCTTCTTCGACAAAACACACATGTCCAACGAAAACTAACCCGTCATCTCCCAGACCCGCTGTAATATAATTAAATAGACATCGTGATTGACCGGGAGAGCCCCTTTGCTGCCAAGCAGAGGGGCTTTCTCGTGGGAGAAATGGGCAAGCGAAGCGAGGTTTGCTTGTTTTCCATCAGCCAGAGGCTGGTTTAAGGGTGTTAACCTTGCTCCGAAGGAGAAGGTCCTGGCGGAGCCAGGGAATGAGATGCAGTTCCCGCGATTCCATCGCGGTTGTAAGGTGTTTTCGAGCGCAGCGAGGTTGTACTGTTTTAAACTCGCCTTCCCAGACGGGGAAGGCGCCCAGCCTCGATACTGATGCCGGGCGGATAGGGTTGATTATTCATCGGTCTTTAAAATCTAAAAAGGTTCCTACGAGCGCAGCGAGGTTGTACGGTTTTCTCATTTCCCTCGAACCCCGCTCGGTCGTATTGTTTTCCCTTGTCTCCCGATTTTCTCCCTCCCACAAAAAAGGAGCTGCAGAAATGATTCCACATTTCTGCAGCTCCTTCTATATTGTTCTCCTAAATCCCCTCATCCATACAATACTTCTATTTCATGCTCAGCCTCAGAAATAGTTTGTTTGTCAAAAACCCGTGCTTTTTCAAAGGCAGAGACGCATTCGTCCCTGAATGCAGACGTCATGGTAAACAGCATCGAATCAGTATCAATATTACATAACTCCAATGTATACTGATCCCTTGTGAGATATCCGGAAATCATGTATCTCTCTCCCCTGAACATGAACTCCATCTCAGGATTATAGGCCAAATCATCCATAAATTCTGTAAAAGTCTTTCCGGTCATTTCTTGATTCTCCTATAATATCCAGCTTCCGCCACTCTATTCCTCTTCGCCATCACTTCTCCGGCTTTTTAGCCACATCCCACGGTTCTGCCTCAAGAATCGATCCACTCAATATCCTGTTCTACTTCCAAAATTGTTTTTCCATCAAACAGTGGAGCCTTCAGAAGATCCTGCACGCCTTCATCAATCGTCGCGCCGTCATGATTCCAGAGATCATTGTCATCTGGAGGATTGCATGCATACAGTTCCATATGGACCGTATGATCATTTGGCATATACCCTTGATACCAGTATGTTATGCCCTTGTAGATAAATGCTGTGTTCTGGCAGGTATAAAGGTACTCCACGAAATCCTCGACCGTTCCGCCCTTCATATATTTCCCCCCTTTAAAATACGTATTTTATATTTCCGCTCTAAAAATTCTCTTACCATTATTATATAACAGAACCGGCACCTATACAGGAAATAGGAAGGTGTTCCTCCCCCTCCCTTTCTCTATTTCGAAATTTCATGATACAATATAAGAAAGAAGTTCTGTAAGGGAGGCGGGAGCATGCAGCAAGATACCGGAATCGATCCGGACAGCCTGAGAGTGCTGTCCATGTTATCCGAAAAACAGCGCGACTGCGCTTTGACACTTTATGCGAACCGGGAGAAAAAGAAGTCCCTCGCCTACGTCTTCTGGATCGTTGGCGCCGTCTACTACTTCTACCTCGACCGCCCCGCGCGGAATACCGTCCTCTGGATCCTCTGGTTCGTCATCGTCGGCTTCGTCTGGTGGATCGTCGACCTCTTCCACATCGGCCGCATGGTCGAAGAACGGAACAAAGAAGTCATCGAAGAATGCATGCGTGAAGCCGTCCGCATCTACCCCGACCCCGTAAGCATGAGCCCGGAGAACGTCGTTACCATAGACAACGAAGTCTAAAGGAGAATTACCATGGACTTAACAGAAGAAATCGCAAAAATGAATTTCTATAAAACCTTCGAACCATACATCGACCCATCCGTCACCATGGAACAGCGGATGAAAGGCGACATCAGACTCAGAGAAGGCGCACCCGAAGAAGCCAAACAGGCCCTCGCCAAATGGATCGCCATGAAAATGAAGAGCCGCCTCTTCTAAAGGAGAAACTATGACGAGAGGAAACATCCTGACCGAAGAAGAAATAGCGCGCCTCGCCGCCCTCCCCGAGAAACAAAGGGACTACGCCGTGAAGATTTATGCTGCCCGCGAAAAGAAAAAATCCACCGCCTACATCCTCTGGCTCTTCTTCGCCCTCTACTACTTCTACCTCGGCCATCCCGTGAAAAACATCATCTTCTGGCTCCTCTGGAGCTGCCTCATAGGAGAAATCTGGTGGCTCATCGACCTCTTCCGCATCTCCGACATGGTCGACGAGACCAACGAAGAAATCCTCGGAACATGCATCGAAGAAGCCAAAGCCCTCTATCCATAACCCAAAGCAAAGAAAGTACCCGTTATGAGCAAAGAAACCATCAGCGAACAGGGCATAGCCCTCCTGAACGTCCTCACGCCCCGGCAGAAAGAATACGCCCTTACCCTCTACTCAGGAAGAGAAAAGAAGAAATCCACAGCCTACATCCTCTGGATCGTCTTCGCCGTCTATTACTTCTATCTCGGCCATCCTGTGAAGAACATCATCTTCTGGCTGCTATGGACCTGCTTTATCGGAGAAATCTGGTGGATCATCGACCTCTTCCGCATCTCCGGCATGGTAGACAGGAAGAATGAAGAAATCCTCCTCCAGTGCATCGCAGAAGCCCGGCAGCTCTATCCGGGAGTTACAGGAACCATGAAAGTTCAAATCATCAAACCCGACCAAACGCAAGAATAAACAAACGGAGGGAAGAATTGCCTTTGACCTTGCCCTGGAAGGAAAGGTGTAAACGGATACAGCGTTTCCCAGGCTGCAAGCCGGCTGTATGGTTTTTCATGTTTTACTTTTCCCTCGAGCGTAGCTCGGTCGTACGGTTTTAATTTAATTTCCCCCACCAAAAAGGACCGTCGAAATCCTCAATCATTTCGACAGTCCTTTTTCTGTTTTTTGTTTTGTTATTTCGGTTTTTCTCTTTCTATTTTTCTTTTTTTCTTTCCCTTTCCTACATTCCTTTTTCCTTCAAGTACGCCTTCACCGCGCCGCTGGCGCCGATCCGGTCGCATCCGGCAGCAAGGAAGTCTTCCATTTCCTTCTTCGTATGGATTCCGCCTGCCGCTTTGATCTTCACATTCTTTCCAATGTGCTTTTTGAAAAGCGCAATATCCGAGAGATCCGCGCCTTTTGTCGAGAACCCGGTCGATGTCTTGATATAATCCGCCCCGCCCTTTGTGACGCATTCGCACGCAAGGATCTTCTCCTCTTCCGTCAAAAGGCAGGTCTCGATGATGACCTTCAGCACATGATCCCCGATCGCCTCTTTGACCGCCGCGATTTCGTCCGTGACGTACTCCGCATTCCCGTCTTTCAGCGCGCCGATGTGGAGGACGATGTCGATCTCATCCGCCCCGTCAAGGACCGCCTGCCTGGACTCGAAAACCTTCGCCGCCTTCGACATATTTCCCAGCGGGAACCCTGCGACAGCGCAGATCCGGAGTCCCGGATGACGTTCCCGAATTTCCTTTACAAACGATGACGGCACACAGACAGACGCCGTATGATACATCTCCGCTTCCTCACAGAGCTTCTCGATTTCCCCCTTCGTCGCCGTGGCCGCAAGGAGTGTATGGTCTACATGAGGCAGTATTTCTTCAAATGTCATGATGGCTCCTTATAATATGAAAATAGCATTTGTATGCTGATGAATTCTTTCTTATAGTATACATGAAATGAAATTTCTCTGCTCATGCATAAAAGCAGTCCTTTCCGTGCTATACTGTATAATGCTTCTAGTGAACTCAGAAACAGAAAGGTCTTTAAAATGATTTCTTTTCTAAAGAAACACAGAAAATATATAGCGGCAGCGGCGGCTTTGATGATATTGTCGCTGCCTGCGCTTTACTCTTCCGTCATGCCGACTGTCACTTCCTACCTCTCGCCGGCAGGGGACGCAGCTGTCCCGCGTGAGAAACCGTCCGCACTGAGGCCGGGTGACACGATTGGTATCGTTGCGCCCGGGACGCACGGCGGAATGACGGATTATAACCAGGCCATCCATTTCCTGGAAGAAATGGGATACAAAGTGAAACTGGCCCCCTCGGTTACTGACGATTACGGCTATCTCGCGGGGAGCGACGAAGAGCGAGCTGCAGATATCAATAACTTCTTCAAAGACGACTCCGTGAAAGCCATCGTCTGCCTCCGGGGCGGCTATGGCTCGGCCCGTCTTCTCTCGCTTCTCGATTATTCCATGATTGAAAAACATCCAAAGCTTTTCGTGGGTTTTTCCGACGTGACAGCGCTCCATGCAGCCCTCGGCGAAAAAAGCCATCTCGTCACCATCCACGGCCCCATGCTCAGCAATTTCAAAGGAGAAAACTTTACACCCTTCACGCTCTACAATTTTGAAAACGGGCTGACGGGAAGTTTGCCCACCGGGGAAATCCGCATGCCGCAGGGTACATCGCTCAAGACTGTCGTGCCCGGGAAAGCTAGCGGTCGCTTGATCGGAGGAAATCTGACCGTTGTCGTCTCTCTTTGCGGAACTCCTTATGAACTGGATGGCAAGGGCGACATTCTTGTTCTCGAAGATACAGGCGAAGACCCGTACCGCATCGACCGCCTGATGCAGCAGCTCTGGCAAAACGGCCTTCTCAAGAGAGTTTCTGCTATCGCATTCGGCGACTTCTACAGCCCAAGTCCCAAAAACGGGGAGTTTTCGACAGATCAAGTTCTCGGCTACTATGCAAAACTGTCCGGCAAGCCTGTGATCCGCGGCCTCCCTATCGGGCATGGTGCAAACAATCTCTTCCTTCCGCTAGGCGTCAAAGCAACGATAGATACAAAAGAGGACGGCAGTGCGACACTGTCTATCGATGAGAATTATTTGAAACAATGAAAGTGAGAAATTATGAAACTGAAATTCCCCCTTCGTTACTACAGCTTCACGACAGTTCCCAAGGAATTTACGCCGAAATCCAGCCTTCCTGACGGCGGATCCATAGAACTCGGCGAAATCCTTGCTGGAATTTCATCAGCGCCGGCAGAGGTTTCAGCACTGACACCATATCTTTTCGTTCTCTTTGAGACGGAAAACGGCGCGGCTTCCTGGCAGTATTTAGATCTCGCGGGCGAAACAAAAAGAATACATTTCACAAACGAAGAAAGTTACGTCACATGCGAAAAAGTAACATTCGAAAATGGAGCCTACATGTACAGACTGGACGAAGTCTACCTGAAACGATAAAGAAAATGAATATAAAAACTGCGGAGATCATATATTTCTGCAGTTTTTTATTTACATGACTACATTTGTCATTCTATTTTTTATAATAAAGATAGTGATAAGCAAAAATTTCCTATTTTTCACGAGCGCAGCGAGGTTTAAGGGTGTTGACCTTCCCAGACGGGGAAGGCGAGTATTAGCGGCGCTCTGGGAAGGCAAGTGTTGGCGATGCTCTGGAAAGTCAGGACTCAGTACATCGCAGTTTCATTTCCACACAAAAAGACGTGTCCATTTGCGGCACGTCTTTTTTTGTTTTCTTGTGTTCCCTGTCGTTCTGTTTTCCCCGGTTTTCCTTTACCTATCTATCTGCACAGTTCTCGTCAAATTATCGAGTGTCTCGTGTTTGTCCATGTCGTAGATTTTGATGACGATTTTGTCTTTGTAGAGGTAGAGGGAGTTGGTCCAGATGGTCTTGCCGTCCCAGGTGGGGTTGTAGACATCGAGGATCTTTCCGTGGTAGTAGTTGATGTCGTTATCAAATGTGGGCTGGGTCGGCGGGGTGTGAGTGTGGCCGGAGACCCAGAGTTTGATCTGCGGGTTCAGAATGAGGATCTGGTCGATCTTGGCGGATGGCTGGGCGAAGCTTCTCGGGCTTCCCACTTTGTCGTTATAAGGGATCAGTGTCCCGGTCAGCGGGGCGTGGAAGAAGACGATGGTTGGTTTCTTCTTGTTGGCGTCGAGTGTCTTCTTGAACCATTCGAGTTCGTCCTTGGACATTTCTGTCGGAAGGTTTCCTGTCACGTCATCGGTCGAGAGGAAGATGAGGAGGTAGCCCATCATTTCCTTCGTGCTGTGCAGGGGGCTGAAGACCTTCTGGTAATTCTCGAGGTGCTGTTTCTTCACGCTTTCGCTGGCGGAGATGACGTCGCCTTTTTTTGTAAAGACATCCCGATAGAAGATTTCATGGTTGCCTGCGGTGAATACCTTCGGCTTGTTCAGGTTGTCGGTGAAGGCTTTGACGGTGTTCATCTCGTCCATGGTGCCGGTAAGGGCGACCATATCGCCCGGGAATGCGACGAGGTCTACGTCGTCCCAGCCGTTGATTTCCTGAAGGCACTTCTGCTTGTTGTCGATTTTATACTGGCGGAGTTCCGGATCGTCCGTGCCTGTCTTTGTCGGGTAGTGGAGGTCGGAGATGACGACGATTCTCTCATAGTCTCGTCCGTCCGGTGCACTGCTTGCGACTTTGCCGCTCGTGGCGGAGCCAGAGCAGCCGGAAATGGTCATGGCAAGGGCTGCGGCCGCCAGAAAGAGTCCTATTTTCTTATTCAATTTCACCCCTTCTTTCATAATTTTCTACGTCCTATATTTACCTCCATTATACAATTTAAGCTATGATTTAAGAAGACAGGCGCATGCCCGCCCCTCTGTTTTATGATTTTATGCCCTGCCCGAAGTGCCTCAAAATTTTTTATGGTGCGGCTTAATCTGTAAGAAATCGGAAAAATTTTCAAAAATCACTTGCGCGTTTCCGGATTTCCTGTATAATACAGACAACATATTTCCAAAGAAAAAGGTATTGACGGAAAAAAGTAGGATTACGGAGCCTCTCAGAGAGCCGGTGGATGGTGAAAACCGGCAGGTGAAGCAGTGTGAAGTTCTTTCCCGAACCGCAGAGCTGAAATTTCAGTAGGTTTTGCCGGAAGCCCCCGTTAGCTGGCGTTCAAGTTGATCCGTATGTGCAGGGTGGTCCCTCGAAATTTTCGAGCCTTGGAACCGCTCTTTTTTTATTTATACGGGTAAGCAGGGTGGTACCGCGATCTCATCGTCCCTATTAGGGGCGATATTTTTTTGGAAATTTTAATTCAAGGAGGCCCGCTATGGAAAACTCACTCATTCAAATCCTCATCATCTGCGCCTACATTGGCGTGCTCTTCCTGATCAGTGCGTACGTGAAGTACCGTTCTTCCGGTTCGGTCGAAAACTACGTGCTCGCGGGAAGAAAGCTGACGACTCCGCTCGTCATGGTTTCCGTGGTCGGCCTGGCTGTCGGCGGCGCGTCTACAATCGGCGTGGCTGAGCAGGCGTACACGAAGGGCCTCTCGGCCGGCTGGTACACCGCTGCCTGGGGCATCGGCGCCATTGTCATGGGCCTCACGGTCGCTAAAAGATACCGCCGTATGAACATCACGACCGTGCCGGAACTCTTGGAAAGATACTATGGAAGAAACAGCATGATCGCAGGGATTGCCTGCCAGATCCTCGTCCAACTCGTCATCATGAGCCTCCAGTTCGTCGCTGGCGGCGCCATCCTCTCGGCTCTCCTTCCTGATTTCTTCACGCCTCTTACCGGCATGCTGATAAGCGCCGTCGTCTTCATCGGCATCACCCTGATCGGCGGCATGTGGTCCGCCAGCCAGTCGAACCTCCTGAACGTCACCCTCCAGTACATCGGCATCACCGTCGCTTCCTGGATCATCGTCCAGCTGGCCGGCGGCATGGCGAACGTCGCCCTTCACATGCCCTCCATCCACTCCCTCGACTTCATCAGCGGCGTGGGCGGAATGACCATCACCACCTGGATCGTTGTCCTCATTACCGTGAACCTCTCCCTCCAGGCCATCATCCAGATTTCCCTCGGTGCCAAAGACGTCCGCACCGCACAGAAAGGCTTCATCATCGGCGGCCTCATTATGCTCCCCGTCGGCTTCCTCTCCGCGCTCCTGGGCGTCATCGCCGCTGAAATGTACCCGGATATCAACGCAGCCACCGCCCTTCCGCGCCTCATCATGACGCTCAATCCATGGATCGCAGGCATCACCCTCGCCTCCCTCTGGGCCGCCGACGTCAGCACCGCATGCAACCTGCTCCTCTCCGCCGCCACCCTCTACTCCCACGACATCCATAAACGCTTCGTCGATCCATCCATGACGGAAAGGAAATACATGAAAATCACCCGCCTCTCCGTCCTTGCCCTGGGTCTTCTGACCCTCGGCTTCGCCCTCACCATCAGCGGCATCATCTCCACCCTCATGGCCGGCCTCTCCCTCATGACCGCCTTCGCCGTCATCGTCCTCATGACCATGTACGCCCCGCGGCTCTGCTCCAGAAGCGCCGCCCTCTACACCCTCCTTGCCTCCATCGCCGTCCTCGTCCTCTGGATGCTCGTCCCCGCCGTCCGCATCCTCCCCCACGTCATCTACGCCGAATGGATTGTCTGCGCCCTCACCTTCGGAGGAGTCAGCCTCATAGAAAGAAAACCCATCCGCGACTACGAAACACCAGTAGAAATACCGGCCGCTGCGGAAGAAGCATAAAGAAATCCAAAAGGACCGTGCCAAGTATAATCACAAGGCATGGTCCTTTTTTCGTAATATATGCACACGCTTACTCAGAATCTCCTGCTAATCGTCGCGGAGTAGGTGAAGCCTTTTTTCTTGCCGGTCCATCCTCTGACGCGGAGGTCCAGGCCCCATGGATCTTCTTCGGTGACCTTGGTCTGCCAGCCGAGTTCGAGGAAAGCGCTCGAGCCTTTCAGGCTGGAGGACGGGGTGCTGTAGTCGCCGTGCCATGCTTTGGCTTTGCCTGCGAATTCGTAGTCCCAGGCGATGCCTGCGTAGTAGGATTTGCTTTCATTTTTATTCTTTGTCCAGCGAAGGCCGAGTCTGGTGCGGAAGGAGTCTACGCTGTCCAGTTCATATGTGGTATTGCCAAGGTCATTCTTGATCAGGATGGTATCGCTGCCCAGGCGGGCCCAGTACAGTTTGCCATAGAGGTCGTATTCGTTCGTATCGCGGACGTATGTCTTTCCAGGGCCGAGGTGCGCTGCGATGTAGTTGGAATCGGTGTCGTACCTGATGTGATTGCCGGAAACGGTGCCGTGGAGATCGCCGTCGAAGTAACCGGTGCGGATCATGCCTTCGTAATGGAAGCCGTCGTCTTTATCCCGGCGGATGAGGATGCCGCCGCCGATATAGCGCTGGTCTCCGTCGGAGCGGGCGTCTTCATAGTGGACGGTGTAGTTTCCATCCCCGTATTCAAAGAACGGCATGATGGTATCGATATAATCCTCATGATATGACCGTTTCACGAAGCCCACTTCGCCGTTGAATCCGTTCGAATCGACTTCAGAACCTGTATCATAGCGCAGGTTGTGGCCGCTGAGGACGACGTAAGGGATGAATTTCGCCTTGATGGAGTGGTCTTCGATCCAGCCTGCCTCGTGCGCAGCAAGGGCGCTTTCGAAGCCTTCATTGACCGCCAGATCGCTGCCTTCGCTGATAAGCGTCGTGCCGGATTCCCTTTCGTCCGGTATGACTTTCGTCCCCGGGTCCGTGGTGATCGGACTGTCGCCCGGGACATAGAGGACGATGGTATTCGCATCCTGTTTCTTGATTCCAACGGTCCTCTGCAGAAGGTTGACGTCCGTCACCTGGTCCTTGCCGTCCATCATGCCGTAAGTCGTTCCTTCCGTCAGGATCGGACTTTCCGTCGTATGGATCAGGTTGATGACCTCACCGGGGTTAAGCTGAGTCGTATCTTCGACAGCCGCCCTGATGGCCGCGCCGGAAACGTCTGCTGCGTCCGTGACTTCGAGCATCGTTTCCCCGGCCGTCGTACCGGCGGGTACGTAGAAATTGAGTGTCTGGAAATATTTCAGATTCTTCACGGTGACATCTTTGACGTAGAAATTGAGGCTGTTGCCGCTGCTTTCTGTCGTGCTGTATCCGCCGTAGAGGCTGGCAGCAGGCGCAATCGTGCCGCCCTTAATTGTGACGGTATTATCCAGCGCGCTTCCGTTTGCCGCGTAGCCGCCGTAAATATCGTCATTGACCGAGCCTGCGTTCAGCGTGACGCTGTTTCCTTCAGCATTACCCGTCCCCATGACGGAACCGCCGTATGTCTTGCCGGCCACAGTACCGCCGTTCAGGGTGACTTCATTTCCTTCAGCCGTTCCTGTCATGGATGCCTGGATCTGCGCGAGCTGGGTCTGGATGGCAGCCACGCGCGCCTTCTTATCCTCATCACTCAGATTCGTATTGCTGTTAATTTCTTCGATGGCCTCTTCCGCCGACTCCAGCAGCGCCGGGTCGATCTGCTGGATGCCGCCGTACACATTGCCGTCTGCCTAGGCGTTATACTGGATGGTGATAATATTTTTTGAAATAGTACCCATGTAGACATCGCCGCCTGCGGCATCGCCCTTGACCTCGCTATTTTCCTTGATGGTCAGCGAGTTGCCCGAAGCCTCTCCCCTTGCCGAGGATCCGCCTGCCGCATTTCCTTCCAGTACACTCGTGCCGGAGAGTACAGCTTCATTTCCATCTGCGCCTTCCTGGGCATAGCCGCCATACGCATCAGATCCTGCCGTGCCCGCGCTGAAGGTCAGCTTGTTCTCATTCGCCGTGCCTGTGTTGGAGTAACCGCCAAACAAGCTGCCTTCCACACGGCCGCCTGCAACGGTCAGCGTATTCTCCAGAGCGTCCGCCGAATCCGTAAAACCGCTGTATACATTGCCCGATACAGTGCCGCCGGTGATTTCCACATAGTTATTGAGAGTCTCTCCGCCATTATTGCTGCCGCCGCCCGTCAGATCGCCGCCTACCGAGCCTCCGCTCATGAAGACCTGATTGCGCTCGACCGTTTCGGACGATATGAAACCGCCCTGATACCCGGCGAAGGCCGACCCTGCGATTTCCGCACTATCCTGAATGTACAGGATATTCCCTGCTGCCGCTCCGATGTTGGTAAAGCCGGCATAGACGGAATTGGTATCGCTGCTTCCTGCCTGGCCCGTCCCCTTGATGACTGCCTGGTTATCCAGTACGTCGCCGTACGCCGTATAAACGCCGTACACCGTATTCTCGTTTACATTTCCTCCGGTCACATTGACTTTATTTCCGGAAATAAGGCTTCCTGCCCGGGTATAGCCGCCCATGATCTCGCCATGAATATCCGCATCATCCTCGATGTTTACGATATTCCCGGAAGCGTTTCCATCAATCGTATAGCCGCCATAGACCGCGTTGCTCTTACCGGTCACGGCCGCGCTGCCTTTGATCGTCACGACGTTGTCATTGGCATTTCCTTCCCCTGTCTCACCGCCGAAAACACTATAGACCGTGCCCCCGCTCATGGTGACCTGATTGGACAAAACATCACCGGTACCGTCGCCAACTCCATTGATCCCGACAGCGACCCCGCCTTCTACAGTGCCTTCGACCGTGCCGCTTTCTATATACACCGTATTATGCACGGCTGCGCCGCCGCCTTCCGACTCAGCCACACCGCCGCCCACAATGTCCGACGGTCCTAAAAGACCGTCTTCATCCAGCCGGATCGTCAGCGTATTCCACTCGGCATTCCCCCAGCGCGACCAGCCTCCTGCAGACGCCCCCAACACCTTCGCCGGGCCGGAAAGAGTCAGCGCATTTTGAAGCGCACTCGCCCCTTCCTCTATCGTATAGCCCCCATACGCATTCGCCTGCGTGCCAGAAGAAACTGTCACCGACAGATTCTTCACATCTGCAGCAAAAACAGGCGCCATCGCCCCGCCGAGCAGCAATGCCGCCATAATCGATAACCGTAATAAAGCATCCCGTCTCCCCATGATGATCCCCACCCCTTGAAGACAAATAAACACTTTCTTACTATTCCCTATCTAAAATATAACATGGAAGATGGTCGATTTAAATTATCCGAAAGTATACTTTTAGGCAGATTTTATGAAACTTTACGACAATTTTGAGAGACTTTGTGCAGGATACTTTTGAATCAGGAAATCCGAAAAAACAGTGCTTTCCAATTGCACCTTTACAACCGCAGCCGAGGGCGAGATGGAAAGAAGAAAACCGGGGAAAGTGGCGCGCATGCGCCGAAAACATCATCTCCTCGAGCGCAGCAAGGTCGTCCTGTCTTCACTCTTCCACTTACCCATCTGCCCCCAACCGCCATAAAATTTTCCTTTTATTTCATCGAATAATTTACATCTTTTTATGGCTTATTTCCTTTTGATACAAGGGAATCTCATTTATAATAAAGATAGGATAAAGTGTTTTATACTTTTCTTTATATATCCGGCTGGTTTTAGCGTGCGCTGCTTTTGCGCACTGGTCATAGAAAGAAGGCGAGTAAAATGGACGCGGTCTGGAATTTCTTTGGCGACTGGAACGTGGATTTCTGCCTTGCCTCGATTCCGATCCTCCTTCTCTTCCTTCATTTCTATATGAAGAACCGCGAAATCCCGCTGAAAGATACCCTCTATTTCAGGGACACGATGGTCATGACCCTTGTCACCATCCTCTTTGGCATCGTGGGAGCTGCCGTCTGCGCGCACTGGAAGCAGGTGCCCTACTGGCTGATCTACCTTTTCAACGTCCTTTACTACATAGGCTCTCTCCTGACCGCTTTCTGCGCCTTCCGCTACACAATGGAAACGCCCCACATGGCTGACCGGATCGACAAGAAATGGTTCACGCTCTCCGCCATCCCCGTCGCGGTGATGGCCATCGTCGTCATCACTACACCATGGCATGCGTGCTTCTTCACCATCGACCCTGACCTCGGCGTCCTCCAGGGACCCCTCTATGTGCCTTTCTATGGATTCCTTCTCTTCTACCTCGTCTTCTGCTTCATCGCAGCGGCTACATCGGAAAACAAGGAAAACAAAGAACAGATCGACGGCCTCCTCCTCTCCGGCGCCCTGATTGCCGCCGGCACCATCCTCGAAGCCATCGACTGGCAGACCCTTTTCCTGCCCTTCTTCATCACACTCGGCGTTTCCTGTATTTACATCACCGTCAGGAACCCGGACCTCTTCAAGGACAAGAAAACCGGCCTCCTCTCCAGTGCTGCCTTCAATCTCCTCATGAAAGAGCCGCTGAGACACCATCAGGCCTGCGGCTTCGGATTTGCCATCCGCAGCTACAACCAGTGCCGCGTCTCCTACGGAAGCGCCGTCGTCGACCGCTACCTTTCCCATTTCGGCGAATACATCAGGAACGAATTTCCGAAGAAATACTGCTTCTATCTCGATAACGGCCATTTCCTCATCGTTTCCCCGGGCTTCATGGACATTCATGCGGACATTGCCAAAATCCATCAGCAATTCAAGGACCCATGGATCAGGGAAGGCGAATCCGCCTCCTTTGACATCGGCTGCTGCTACATCGACAACCGCCTCAACTACTCTAGCCCTGCCGAACTCCGCGAATCTCTGGAGCTTGCCTTCAACGACATCGACACCCTCGAGCACAAGGACATCGTCGTCGACGAGAAATACAAACAGCGCGCCGAGCGCCAGACCCACATCCGCAAAATCCTCCGCAAAGCCATCGAAACCGACTCCATCGAAATCTTCCTTTAGCCGCTCATGGATGCCAAGACAGAAGAACTCACCGGTGCAGAAGCCCTCGCGCGCCTTTGTAACGACGACGGCACTATCATACCGCCGGGTGATTTTATCGAGCTCTCCAACTCCATCGGCGTCATCAACGCCCTCGACGATCAGGTCTTTGATAAGACCTGCCAGTTCATCAGCGCAGGCGGCCTTACCCGCTGCAACATGAACTGGATCCACGTCAACCTCGCTCCCACCCAATGTCTGAACCTCGACCTTGCCGGCCACCTGAACGAAATCCGCCGCAGATACTTCATCCCCTTCTTCACCATCCGCCTCGAACTCATCGAAGACGGAGCGCTCAACCCGAACGGGAAAAAGCAGATCAACCTCCTCAAGGAAATGGGCTTCGACATCGTCCTCGACGACTACGGCACCGGCTACTCCAACGCCAGCCGCATGAAAGACCTCCCCTTCAGCGAGATCAAGATCGACATCTCCCTCGTCAAAGACTACTGCAGCCATCCCGACCCCTACCTTCCGAACCTCGTCTCCACCATGCATGCCCTGGGCCTCATGATCACCGCCGAAGGCATAGAAACAAAAGAAATGGCCGACAAGATGAAAGCCCTCGGCGTCGACCACCTTCAGGGCTACTACTACTCCAAGCCCCTCAGCATCCCCGACTTCCTCCAGAAATACAGCAAATAGCCCCCTCCAAGGACATGACTTCTTCCCTATCTTATGAGTCATGTCCTTTTTTATTGGGGGAAATTGGAAAAATGGAAAGCATTTAAAACCGGAGAACCAGACTAACGTCTGTCCGAAATGCAACTCATCCGCCCGACATCAGAATTTGAGGACGGGCACCTTCCCTTCCAGGGCAAGGTCAAATGCAAAACCATACAACCTCGCTATCGCTCAAGAACTGCACTCCCTTCACCAGCGTCAGTATAAGGATAGGCTGGATCCACCCCGATGGGCAGTTTTTTCGATTTTGATGGATATCATCGAACGAGCACTTTATAGTTTATATTATAGTGAACTCATTTAAATCGCCATTGATAGTAGCCGCGCTCGCCGGTACGGAAGGTTTTGACCTGCCCCAGCGGGGAAGGCGTCTGGCTTATCTTTTAACTGTTGCCAGAGAAAGGGGTGCAGTATTCATTGGTTTTTAAAATATGAAAAGGTTCTGCGAGCGTCAGCTCGGTCGTATGGTGTTTTGCGAAGCTGGCTTGTTTTCCAATTTCGTTCTGTTTTCCCCTCGAGTAACCCCGTCTCCTCCCCTCCCCATTTCCTCATGTTAAGCGCGGCGAAGTTGAGGGGGAATCAATCTCTTTTAATGCAAGATTTCCTCATATATCATCGACTCGTTTTCTTGAAGCGCGATTTCCTTCGATGAAAACGAGTCTTTTCTTTTTATCTTCAGGCTGTCTCGTCTTTCTCGGGCAGGCTTTTCCCTTTCCCCTTTGATTGGCAGTCTCCATGTCCTTGCATTTTCTTCACTGTATTTGCAAATGCTTATAATCTATAATAGGTATAGAATACGTATTTTATATAATTTTGATATAACTCCTTCATAGGTTCCGCCTTACAAGCTCTTGTTTTGAAAGAAGGTGAAGGACATGGATGCCATCTGGAAATTCTTCGGCGAGTGGGATGTCGATTTCTGCCTTGCCTCGCTGCCAGTGCTTCTTCTGTTCCTGCACTTCTATACAAGAAAGCTTCAGGTTCCTCTGAAGGATATTATTTGGCTCTTCACGGAAATTTGGGGGATGAATAATTTTTAGGTAAAGAATGGAATCGGATAAGGGTAAAGAAATAATCC